>OCTX012242841.1_pt1 | contig 14955 bp, 13 predicted proteins | sample 1539691 | NCBI WGS metagenome assembly OCTX01 (sample SAMN02144231, study PRJEB22623) | gut metagenome | biome: sheep rumen | host: Ovis aries | place: New Zealand | reverse complement strand
GGGCGCGGCAGATTTGCCGCGCCCCTTCTGTCGCCGTGGCGCATGGCCACGAGGTCCGCGCTATCAGATGCGGCCCTTCGACTTGAGGAATTCGAACGACGGAACAACCGCCTTGGTGATGTCGTCGAAGTGACGTTCGCACTCGACCACGTACCACTCGACGCCGTCGGCGTCGGTCACCGGGAAAAGGCCGTCCCAGTCGACGGGCGTCGCGCCGGGCTTGCCGGGCTGGCCGAGAATGGCGTCGAACTCCTTGACGTCCTTGCCCATTCCGTTCTCCTTCGCGTGGAGCGTGGGCGAACGGTGCGGATACTTCTTGTACTGCTCGTGCGGCGTGAGGCCGGGGAACATGTCGCCGGCGCAGGTCGTCCAGCCGACGTCCTGCTCCATGCAGACCGCCTTGTCGGTGTTGGAGAAGAAGAAGTCCCAGAAGGACATGCCGTTCTGCATCTTGACGCCGTGCTCCCACGTGTGGTTGTGGAGACCGATCTTGCAGCCCATCTTCGCGGCTTCGACGGCGGCCTTGTTGTAGAGGTCGCAAAGCTTCTTGGTGAAGTCATCGATCTCCTGCGAAGGCTTGCCGACGGTGCCGCCGCGGCCGGTGCCCCAGTCGCACCCGGGCGGGATGTTGCCGCCGCCGGGGCAGATCACGAGCGTGTTGCCGTAGGCAGTCTCGAAGTCGAGGGTCTTCTTGAGGACTTCGGCGTCGAACTTGTTCTCCTTGACGTTGAAGCCGTACCTGTCGTTGCCGACGTGAGTGCCGACCGCAACGAGCCCGGCGTCGGCGAGCATTTGCTTGAGCTCGGCCGGGGTCGCGCCGTAGTAGCCCGCGAACTCGACGCCCTCAAAGCCGATCTCTGCGATCTTCTTGAGAGCCTTTGCAAGGGCGACCTTGCCCACCTTGTCCTGCGCGGGAATCCACTTGTTGAGCGAATAGAGCTGCAGGGCGATTTTGCCGGGACGCGCCGACTTGCAGAGCGAGCAGCAGCCGGGAGCGACCGCGAATGCGGAAGCGGCCGAGATGCCGCCAAGGAAGTTTCTTCTGGAAATGTTCATGGTTTTTCCTGTTTGTTTGTTTTGGTTGTATCAGACGAGCTTGTCCATCGTCATGACGGGAAGGTTCTTGGCCATGGCGTCGGTCATCGGCTTGAGGGCCGAATAGTCGAACGCATAGCCGTCGGGCCCGAGCGGCCACACGACGGGCGCCGTGTTGAGGATCGTCGCGCGGAAGCCCTGCATGGTCGCGCCCATGTTGCCGGTGTGCGAGCTGTTGCAGCCCTCGTTCTCGATGACGAACGGATTCTTGTAGCCCTTCGCCATGAGGGTCTCGAGGAACTTGGTCCAGTCGCAGCTGTCGCTACCGCCGAAGCCCGGCAGGCGCGGCTCGTAGCTGAGACGGTCCCACTCGTTGCCCGGAAGCGGGACGCCCGCCTTCCTCGCAAGCGCCGCGTCGACGGACTGCTGCGGATAGAGACGGCCCCAGTGCACGGCCTCTGCGTCGTTGACGAAGTTGCGCGTGCCCTTGATGTGGATGCGGCGGAGCTTTCTGAAATCCATCGCGTTGATGACGTCCGACGGGTCGATGTGCTGCCAGATGTCGTGCGAGGGATCGTACGTCTCCTGGAGCTTCGAATCGTCGTCGAGGATCGCGTACATCAGCTTGCGGGCCGCGAGGCAGCCTGGCAGGTTGTTGTAGGCGTCCGGCGCCGTGACGGGCAGCCACCCTTCCATCGGGCAGTTCTCGACGCACACGGTGACGCCAAGCGACTTCGCGTAGTTGAGGATCGGCTGGAAGACCTTCTTGAACTTGAGGAGGTTCTTCTCGAAGCCGCCGTCTGTACGCCCGAGGACGTGATCGTAGCCGACGAACGTGCCGCAGACGACGTCGTTGGCGTCGCCGCCGAGCATCGCCGCCATGCGCACGAGCTTGAGGATGTGGTTCTGGTTCGCGAGCTGCATCTCCTCGGTCTTCGCGCCGATGAGGTTGTCGTAGGCGCCGACGGAGATGCGGAGCTTCTCGTTGTTGCAGATCTCGAGGACGCGCTTCGCACGGTCAGCCGTGAAGTTGTCGTAGTCGAGATGGGTCGCGATGTGGTCCGCGCGGTCGGTGTCGCGGCGGAAGACGCAGAGCTCGAGGCCCTGCGCCCCGACGGCCTTCGCGCGCTTGACGACGGACTCGAAGTCCGGGTCGGAGGCGAACGCGGAAGTCATGAGCCAAATCGGGTTGTTGCCCGGCTTTGGCTTCGCGGCATGCGCAAGCGCCTCCTTCGAGACAAGAGGAGCGACCGCGGCAAGCGCCGCGGCCCCCTTGAAGAATTCGCGCCTGTTCATTAGAACTCGAATCCCTTGCGGATGTACGGCTTGACGAACGCATTCGCGGCCGCAACGTCGAACTTCTGCTTCTTGGAGCACCAGCCGAGCTTAACGCCCGGGAGACGCTGGGCGACGCAGCCGACGAGGATGCCTTCCATCTGCGGAATGCAGTACTCGATGTCTGCGAAGCAGCGCGAGTGGGTCTGCTCGTAGTACGGGCCATTGCCGAAGATTGCGTTGATGAACTCGCCGTAGTGCCCTTCGGCGAAGCCCTTCATCTCGACCGTCGACTTGCCGTCGCCGGCGGAGGATTCCTGGCCGCAGAACGGGATCGAGCGCGCGACGGCCTTGGCGGCCTCGTGCTGGAACACGTCCTTGAACTCGCTGTCGGCCGCAAGCGCGATTGCGCACTTTGCACCGTAGTCGTCCTGCATGAGGACCTGGCCCTTGCTGCCGATCATGAGGCAGCCAGTGTTAGGAACCTGGCCGTTGTGCTTCGACGCCCATTTGGGCATGAGCTCGGCTTTCGGCTTCTCGTTGCCGTCGTACCAGAAGAGCGTGACGGCCGGGAGCTTGACGCCGGGACGGACCTTCGAGTCACGCTCCTTGTAGGTGAGCTTGACGATCGACTTGAGAGGATATGCGATGTCGTTCTGGGACTCGATCATGGTGCACTCCGCGTCGGAGACACCGCCGAGCTCAAGGCCGCGGAACGCGAGGTTCATCGTGTGGCAAGCCATGTCGCCGAAAGCGCCAGCGCCGAAGTCGAAGAAGCCGCGCCAGGTGAACGCATGATAGACGTTCTTGCCGAGCTTCCACGGATCGTAGACATCGGCGTTGTCCGGATACTTGTCGAGGAACGGACGATCGGCCGCCGTTGCAAGCCAGGCGTTCCAATCGAGACCCTTGCGGACGGGATCGCCCTTCGGGTGGTTCTTGACCCAGTCTGCGACGCCCTTGCCCTGAGGCCACACGGGACGGTTCGTCCAGACGTGGACTTCCTTGACTTCGCCGAGGATGCCGCTCTGGAGAACCTCGGTGCAGCGGCGCATCGAGTTAAGCGACGAGCCCTGGTTGCCCATCTGGACGACAACGCCGTTCTCGCGGGCGGTCTTCTCGAAGTACTCGAGTTCCCAGAGGGTGCGGACGAGGGGCTTCTGGACATAGACATGGATGCCCTTCTTCATCGCCTGGACCGCGACAGGAGCATGGACATGGTCAGGCGTCGAAATCGTCATCGCGTCGATGCCGAGCTTGTCGGCGTCGTCGAGAAGCTTGCGATAGTCGGTGTAGAAAGGAACCTTCGAAAGGTCGAGGCCGGGGAAGTCCTTTTTCGCCTTTTCAAGCGCCTGGGTCAGCATATTGGCGTCGGCGTCGCAGAATGCGACCATCTCGACGAGGCCGGTCTTGAGCATGGGCGTCCAGTCGCTGTAGCCCTTGCCCATGATGCCGACGGCCGCGAGACGGACCTTCTGCCCTGGCTTGCGGGGATGCGGCGTAAAGCACCCACCTGCGGTAAGCAGCGAAACACCCGCGAGACCGCGGAGGAACCCTCTTCTGCTGGAACTAATCATCTTGATTTTCCTTATTTGTTTTTGTTAGTTTAAGTTTTGATTTTGCGATGAAGCCTGCGATATGCCTTTTGCACTGTGGGATATTATATCACAACCTACACCCGTCTGCAATAATCCAACGGGGGCAAGTTAAAGGCCTTTCGGCCGCCAAGAAGGATGCCGAGATTCAGCGAGACTGGACCGCAGTCGCGGCGACTGTCGAGACGATGTCGTCTACCGAGCAGCCACGCGACAGGTCATTGCAGGGCTTTGCGAGCCCCTGCAGCACTGCGAAGCACGACGCCTTGCCGATGCGCTGCGTGATCTTGTAGCCGATGTTGCCTGCCTGGAGATCGGGGAACACAAAGACATTCGCACGACCCGCGACGGGACTCCCCTTCGCCTTGGACGCGCCGACTTCGGGAACGATTGCCGCGTCAAACTGCATCTCGCCGTCAAGCGCGAGGTCGGGCGCGAGCGAATGGGCGATTTCCGTCGCCTCGCGCACCTTGTCGACAAGAGCGTGGCTGGCGCTCCCCTTCGTCGAGAAGGAAAGAAGCGCGACGCGCGGCTCGGCAATGCCGCAGAGATTGCGCGCAGTTTCCGCGGACGCGATTGCAATGTGGGCGAGCTCTTCCGCCGTAGGGCAGGGATTGACGACGCAGTCGGCGTAGACGAGAAGCCCGTCCTCGCCGAGAGAGCGGTCAGGGCACTCCATCAGGAAACTCGACGAGACGAGCTTCATGCCGGGAGCGGTCTTGATAATCTGCAACGCGGGGCGCAGCATGTCGCCAGTGGAATGTACGGCGCCGGAAACAAGCCCGTCGGCATCGCCCGTCTTCACCATCATCATGCCGTAGTACATCGGGTCGGACGCGAGCTTTGCGGCCGCTTCCTCGGTAAGCCCCTTCGCCTTGCGAAGTTCGTAGAGCGCCGTGGCGTAGGCATCGAGCCTCGCCCTGTTTGCGGGAGCTTCGATCTGCTCTTTCGTGAGCAAGATCGGCTCCGCAATTCCCTCGTCCTTGATAATCTTCGCCGCCGCGACAGTGCGCGGCTCGTCGCCCTCGGGAAGGACAATGCGCTTGACGCTCTTCCGCGCCTTTTCCTTGATCTTCTCTACCAGGTTCATGTTGTCACTCCTTCAGTTCTGATGCCTTTGCCTTCGCCTTGTCATAGCATTCGCCGGCATACTTCTTGGCCGCGTCATAACCTTCAGCAACCGATTTCTTCGCAGCGTCAAACTGCTCGCCGACTGACGACTTTACCTTTGGCCAAGACTCCTTAAGGAGCTGATACGTCTCGCGAGCAGTCTCTTTCATCTGGAGCACCTCAAGACAACCCTCGGAAAGCTCGGCATTCCAAAGAACACTGGTTCCGTCGTATTTGCAAGACACATCAAACTTAACTTGCTCGCCGTTGATGCTGCCGGTAGCCACACCCACGAAATCCTCTTCCGACTTCTTAACAAGCCGAACATCCTCAACCACAAGTTTCTTGAGTCCTGGCTTCTTAGTGAACTCCTGCTGCATCTCGGACTTAACCTGCTCGGCGAGCTGCGCAGAATTCTTCCGGCAACCCGCAAAAATCGCAATGCAGGCGACCAGACATCCAACCATTAATGCTTTCATCGTTAGCTTCCTTTCGTTTTGCTTTCGTTATGTAGGCATTATTGACTATTGAAGCGATTGCACCTATTGCAACTCGCCGTCTCGAGCGACTTGTTACAATCTCGCCCGATTTACGAAATACACTGCTCCGACCATGCAGAAAAAGGCCCAGAGATAGTCCCAGCGCCATTTCTCGCCCATGAAGAGCAGCATGAACGGAACGAACACGCAGACAGTTATCACTTCCTGTATGATCTTGAGCTGCGCAACGTTGAGACCGCTCGCCGCGCCAAGCCTGTTGGCGGGCACCGCGATGACATACTCAATCAGGGCGATGAGCCAGCTAATAAGGATTATCGCATAGACCGGCCAGCTCGCCTCGCCCGGCTTCTGTAGCCGCAAGTGCCAGTACCACGCAAAGGTCATGAAGAGATTGCTGCAAACGAGCATCCCGACAGCCGTCGCCACGCCTATCTTTGATGTCATCTTCGCCTTGTCCTTAGAGCCCGATGTCGCCGAAGCCGGGCCAGACATTGTGGCCGGAATAGGTCAGCGGCTTCAGTTCGCCGCGAAGGACCTTGAGCGCGGGAAGCGCAAGCGCCTCCTGCTCCATCTCGCCCGGATAGACCTCGATAGGCGCGATGAAACCGCAGCGCGTCTTGATGCCGTCGACGATGTCATGGAATCGGACGAGCCCACCTGTGAGGAGAATCGCGTCGACCTTTCCGCACAAGACAGCCGACATTTCGCCGATCATCTTGCAGATCTGGTAGATCATCGTGTTCCAGACGAGCGTAGCCTTCTTGTCGCCCTTGTCGACAAGCGCGTGTATCGTATCGGAATTGGAAGTGCCGAAGAGGTCGACGAAACCGCCAGCACGCGAGCACCTTAGCCGCACGTCCGCGATGGAGTGCGCCTCGATGTAGTCGAGAAGCTGGAGAACAGGCACCGAGCCGATGCGCGTCGGCGTAAAAGCACCCTCGCCGTCGGCACCCATATTGCCGTCGACCATTTTCCCGCGCTCATGCGCCGACACCGTGATGCCGCCATCTATGTGAGCGACGATGAAATTGCAGTCCTCGTACTTGCGCCCCATTTTCGCGGCGTGGAATTCGGCGACCGCCTTCTGGTTGAGGACGTGCGAGTGCGATACACGGTAGATGCCCTTGATGCCGGTGAGACGCGCGTAGTCGCAGTATTCGTCGACGTTCGTGGGATTGAGGGTGAACGCCGGCTTCTCGTATTCCTGGGCAAAGGTCCATGCGAGCATGACGCCGAGCTTCGCGGGATGCTCGGAACCGCCGACCGCCGCAACAGTGTCGTCGTAAAGCTTCTTGTCAATCGCCGTGATTCCGCCGGGCTGCGTGCAGGCGCTGCCGCCACGCCCGACAAACGCGTCGATAGAGCGCGGGCTGACACCCTCTGCCGAGAGCATGTCGAGAATCACACCCTTGCGGAACGGCATCTGGTCGTTCACATGGGGGAACGAAAGCAGGACCGACGAATCGTGGAAAAGACTTTTCTCGAAAAGGCACGTCTCGTTCTCGAAAAGGCTCACCTTGGTCGAGGTAGAACCGGGATTTATAACGAGCAGCTTAAATTTCTCTTTTGACATTGCAGCATTATACCATTTTAGATTACGGCGATTCGTGTCTGCCGGTTACACGAGGAAATACAGCCAAGATATATCAGTAGCCGCAGTCCATAATCGACTTCTCGAAACCGAACGTGGAGGCGATGAGCGCGGCGCGTATCCACATGCCGTTTCTCATCTGGCGCCAGTACATTGCGCGCGGGTCGTGGTCGCAGCATGTCGCGATTTCGTCGCGGCGCGGCAGAGGGTGCATGATTATGCCGTCCTTCGGGAGAAGCTTCAGTTCCTCTGCGCCAAACTTGAAGCGCGACGTGTCGATCTTCGCGGAAGCGCCCTTCGACTCGTCCCACTCGTCCTGGATGCGCGTCATATAGACAGCATCGGCCGTGCGAACAGATGCGCGAAGGTCGTCGGTCACCTCGAAGTCGACGCCTTTCTTTGCAAGGACCATCACGACGTCGGCGGGAACCTGGAGTTCCTGCGGCGCGACAAACACCTGGCGAACGTTCTTGAAATTGGTGAGAAGATAGGAAAGCGAACGAACCGTGCGTCCGCGCATCAAGTCGCCGCAGAACACAACAGTCTTGCCGTCTATGCCGTCCCTGTTCTCGAAGGAGCGGAAGAGCGTGTAGATGTCGAGAAGCGCCTGCGTCGGGTGCTGGTCCTTGCCCGAGCCAGCGTTTAGGATCGGGATCGGGCGCGACGAGTTCGAGAGCTCCCACGCCATCTTCTCGGCGAGGCCCTGCTCGGGCGAACGCATGATTATCATGTCGAAGTAAGACGAGAACGTGCGAATCGAGTCTTCGTGGCTCTCGCCCTTGAACTCGGAGGATGTCGCCGCGTCGCGAACCGAGCCGGTCGTCACGCCGAGAATCTGGCACGCCGCGAGGTGCGAGAGGAACGTACGCGAGCTCGGCTGGGAGAAGTAGAGCATCGCGCGCTTGTGCGCGAGGACGTTCTTGAGGTACAGAGCGCCTTCCTTAGACTTGTTGATGAACCTGATTCGATTCGCTAGGGCGCAGAGCCGTTCGAGAATTGGCCTATCGAACTGCTGCGCGAAGAGCGTGTGGTAGGGCATTCCCTCGCCTTCGACCCTTTCAAGATATGGACGCTTCGCCTCGAGCGGAAGCGCGTGAAACTCGTCCCAGCCGATGTCCGTAAGTCTTGCCATAAAAAAGTCCTTTAAAGGTTTTGAATATTATACCAAATCCTACGGCCCCGTGTCCCTATCCCCGCGGATGGAATCGGCGGTGGATGTCTCCGAAGCGAGCCGCGTCGACATGCGTGTAGATCTGCGTCGTCCCGATGTCCGCATGGCCGAGAAGCTCCTGTATCGCACGGATGTCCGCGCCGTGCTGGAGCATGTGAGAGGCGAAGCAGTGCCTGAGGACGTGCGGGGAGATGCGCTCCGGCGCGATATTTGCAGCGACTGCACGCTCGCGGATCATCTTAAAGACCGCCTGGCGCGTAAACGGTTTCTTGAGCCGAGTGACAAAGACGTGCGACACGGAGAGGTCGCCTTTCGTAAACACGTCGCGCGCAGAGGCGAGATAGGCCGTCAGCGCCCTTCCAGCGGCCTTGCCAATCGGGACGACGCGCTCCTTCGAGCCCTTGCCAAGTATGCGTAGAAGCTCGCCGTCTGCCATTATGTCCTCAACCTTCATGCCGCAGACCTCACTCACGCGAAGCCCACAGCCGTACATTATCTCCAGCATCGCGCGGTCGCGCAGGTCGCGGGGAACAGTTCCGTCGACCTTGTCTATCATCCTAAAAGTCTCTTCTTCGGAAAGGACACGAGGGAGGACCTTCCCCTTCTTCGGAGGATCGAGAAGCGCGGCAGGGTTTCTTTTTATGTAGCGCCGCTCTTCGAGGAACTTGAAGAACATCCGAATCGCCGCAGTGCGCCGCGCCCGTGTAGAGGACTTGCGTCCGCTCGCCCGCTCCTCGCCGAGAAAGCCCGCTATGTCCTCGCGCTTTACTTCGGCCGCGGCAGATATGCCGCGCTTTTTCAGGTATTTCGAAAAGAGCCGCAGATCCCTCGCGTATGCCGCGCAGGTATTCTCGGCCATCGACCGCTCGAAGCGGAGCGACCCGATAAAGGCCTCGATGTCAGAGTCTGGCAATGAAGTCCTCCACCAAAGCGCGCATCGCCGGCTTCGCAGCTTCTCCGGCGGCGATGACTTCTTCGTGGCCAAGCGGACGCAGCGCAATTCCAGCAGCAAGGTTGGAGACGAGCGAAAGCCCAGCGACCTTCATGCCGCACGCCTTTGCAAAGACGGCTTCGGGCACGGTCGACATGCCGACGACATCTGCGCCTTGCGCCTTGTAGGCGCGGATCTCTGCGGGCGTCTCGTACGCAGGACCGACGTTGTAGGCATAGGTGCCGTCCATTACGCGGAGCCCTAGCCTGTTTGCGCCAGCATGGAGAAGCTCTGCGAGATGGCGCGTGTAAATCTCGGTCATGTCGGGGAACCTCTCGCCCCATTCTGGGCGATGCGGGCCGATGAGAGGATTCGCGTTGATGAGGTTGATGTGGTCGCGAATGATAACAAAATCGCCTGGCCTGAGCGCAGGGTTTATCCCGCCCGAAGCGTTCGTCAGGAGAACAGTTCCACAGCCCATGCGCCGCATCATCTCTATCGGGAGAACGACTGGCTCCCAGCCGACACCCTCGTAGTAGTGTCTGCGACCGCACCACGCCGCGATCCTCTTTTCGCCACGGCGATAAAGGACAAACTCGCCCACATGCCCTGCGACTGTGGAAGCGCCAAGCCCAGGGATGTCGGAGTACGACGCGCGGAAGATCACCTCGTCCATCTCGAGCGCCTCGCCCCAGCCGGAGCCAAGCAAGATTCCAAGATCAACCGCCCTATCGAAGCAGTTGTCAGGAAAATACGATGCTGCCTTGTCAAAAAAAGAAACGTTCATCGTTATGCTCCTTTCCCTTTGCCGACCACGGGCCAGCAGTTAGATTCAAAGCCGTCATACGGGCAGTTGCGCGAGAGCGAGGCGAACTTTGCGACCTCGATTACGCGCCACTCGCCAACCTCGACCACAGTTTGCCGCGCATCGTCGAGACGAGCTGCCGCGCGAGGCGAGAGAATCCCCCGCGGCATCTTCCACCATGCCTGCGCCCAGGCATCGGGCGACATTCCCTCGCCTTCCACCATCGTGACCCAGGTAAGCGGTATCGCCGCCTCAAGTCCGATAATGCCGTTCGCGCTCCCGGCAAAGCCAAGTGACTTCTTCGCTGCAGGGTGCGGCGCATGGTCGGTCGCAAACATGAGAACTCCGTCCTTCACGGCGCGGCGAAGCTCTGCGCGGTCTTCGTTGTTCCCGAGAGGCGGCGCCATCTTGTAGTTGGCATCGTCGCGCGGAATTTCCTCGCACGAAAGAAGAAGATGGTGCGGTGTCGCTTCGGCGGTAACAGGTAGTCCTTCTTTCTGCGCGTCGCGAACGAGCGAAACGCCCTCGGCTGTGGAAATGTGCTGAATGTGGAGATGGCATCCCGTCACGCGGCAGATTGCAAGGTCACGGCGAATTGCTACAGTCTCGGCAGAGACAGGGATAATCGGGAGATGCCTTATACGCGCAAGATTACAGTCACGGATCACGCCATCCTTGACTTCCTTTGGATCCATCGCGTGTTCGCAGATGCACATACCAAGCGCGGCTGCGCGGCGCATCGCCTCTTCCATCACCTTGTCATCGGCAACATACGAGCCGTCGTCAGTGAAGAACGCAGCGCCCGCCTCGGCAAGCGCTTCAAGATCAGCGACTTCGTGACCAATCCGTCCTTTGGTGATGCAAGCAGAGGGGAGAAGGAGTGGTGGAGTGGTGGAGTGGGGGAGTGGGGGAGTCTGGGAGAGCTGATAGGCGATGGCTTCGGGCGAGTCGCAGGCTGGAGTCGTATTGGGCATCGTGACGACCGCGGCAAATCCGCCGCGCCGCGCCGCCTCAAGGCCAGACGCAGTCGTCTCCGCCTCGGGAACGCCGGGATCGCGGAAATGGACATGGACGTCAATGAAGCCGGGGAATGTCAATACTTTATTCATTGGTCAGTTTTTTAGCCGTGTAGAACGTGTAGATCGTGTAGATTTCTTCATGTTCTGCATGTTCTACATGGTTTATAGTTAGCCGAAAAGGTCTCCTTGAACTGGAGCGGCAGCCGACGGTTTTTCGTCGACAGGCTGCTCCGCCTTGTCAGATGAAGTTTCTCCAAGAAGTTCGAGAAGCCGTGCTTCGTCTATCACCTCAGTGCCAAGCGCACGCGCTTTTTCTGTCTTCGTCGCGCCGACGTTCGCGCCGGCGATCAGGTATTTCGTTTTTGACGTGACAGCACTTTGGACAATGCCGCCAGCCTTCTCTATTAGCGCGGCATATTCGCCGCGCGGACGGCTCAGCGTTCCAGTAAGAACGCAGCCAGCGCCTACAAGCGGGCCAGTCGTAGCGACCGCGGCACGTGCGCCGCGCTGAGGGTCGATGCCAAGCGACAGCATACGATCGAGAAACGCGCTTCCGTATTCACTTGAGAAGAAAGAGAGAACCGCCTTTGCCGCCTCGACCTTGATGGCGAGAATCTTGCGCTCCTTGCCCTTCTTCGCGTCGTTCTCGATGACATTCTTAAGAACGGGGCTGTCCTTGAGATCGCTGAACTTCTCGTGTTCTGCCGCGATATCCTTCGCAACCGTGACGCCAACCTGCGGAATGCCGACGGCAAAAAGCCATCTCTCGAGTGGCAACTCCTTTGCATCGACAACGGCATTCTTTAGGTTGAGCGCATTCTTGCCGAACTTGCGAGGCGCATCCTTTTCACCGACGTCGAGACCAGCGAGTTCCGAATAGTCGAGTGTGAAGAGATCGAGAGGATCCTTTACAACGCCCTTTTCGACAAGGATGTCCGCGATCTTGCCGCCGAGCGCTTTCAAGTCGAGTGCGTTGCGGCTCGCAAAATGTTCAAGCCGACGGCAAAGTTGCGCTGGGCATGCGGGATTCATGCAGCGCGTCGCCACCTCTCCTTCAAGACGCGCAACCGCGCCGCCGCAAACGGGACACGCCGTAGGCATTGTAAAGACGATTTCCGCGCCAGTGCGCTTTTCGGGAATTGAAGATTCGATAGCCGGAATTACATCACCAGCCTTTACGAGCCAAACGCGGTCGCCTATGCGAATGTCCTGACGCGCAATCTGGTCAGCGTTGTGCAAGGTTGCGCGAGAGATGACAGAGCCAGCGAGCGGGACCGGCTTCAATTCCGCGACTGGGGTAAGGATACCAGTTCTACCAACCTGAACCGTAATCGCCTCGACAGTCGTCTCAGCGCGTTCAGGCGCGTACTTGTATGCGCGCGCCCAGCGAGGGCCGTGAGCAGTCGCGCCGAGAATATCGTAGAACTTGCGCTCGTCGATCTTGATGACCGCGCCGTCTATCTCGAAACGGAAGGTGTGGCGAAGCGTCTGGAGTTCGTCGATTGCGGCAAATACCTCGTCTATCGTCTTGCAGAACTTCGACCACGGCGCGACAGGGAAGCCCCACTTCGCAAACGCCGCGACCATTTCGCTGTGAGAGGCGAATCCGTCACAACCTACACCGCCAGCGTTGTAGATTACGACATCGAGTGGACGCTCGGCAGTGACACGCGAATCGAGCTGTTTCAAGGAACCGGCGCAAGCGTTCCTCGGATTTGCAAAAGTCTCGAGCCCAGCGGCTTCCTGACGAGCGTTAAGCTCGACAAAGCCCTCGCGCGTCATATACGCCTCACCGCGCACTTCAAGCTCACGCGGCGCGTCCGGCGGGAGAACTTTAGGGACGGTCTTTATCGTGCTTACGTTCGCTGTTATGTCGTCGCCTACAAGACCGTTGCCGCGCGTCGCGGCGCGAACGAGCCGACCACCTGAGTAGCGAAGCGAAAGCGAGACACCATCAATCTTCGGCTCGACGAGATAGGTAAAGCCCTCGACAGTCTTCCTGACAAACGAGTCGAACTCGGCAAGCTCGCCTTTCGCATGGGTCTTGTCGAGCGACTGCATCGGCGGGTCGTGCTTCACCTTCGCAAAGCCCTCGAGAAGACCGCCCGCAACATTCTGAACTGGCGACGATGCGTCGGCGAACTCGGGGAAATCCGCCTCGAGCTTCAGGAGCTCCTGCTCCCACATATCGTAGTCGCGGTCACCTACTGTCGGCTGGTGAAGGTCGTAATAGTCATGGTTGGCCTTCTCTATGAGGGCCCTCAGTTCCTCGATCCGCGCCTTTGCGTTTGCCTTGTCCATTAGTCGCTTGAGCTCTTGTAGCGGATTTGGCGCTTGCCGGTGGGCGAGGCGTGGTGTGGAGACGGAGCGGGGCGCTGCTGGCGCTCGAGCGCTATTTCCTCTTCGGTAAGGACATGGCTCTCGGCACGCTTCTTTGTGACGAGAACGGAGCGACGGTAGCCGTTGTGGGCAAGGAGGCCCATAAACGCACGGGCGGGCTTCAAGTTGTGTTCGGACTCTTCATCGATAAGGATGTGAATCACGCGATCCGTGGGCACGTCATAGCTCTTGAGGATTGCAGGCACCCTTCTCGGATCGACATAGCGCTCACCTATGAGAATGCCCTTAGTCGAATAGCGAATCGAGGGATGCGCGGCGTCAAGCACGATGTCGCCGTAGTCGTTCGAGGCGCATCCCGTGCAGACGAGGCACATGTAGACAACAGTGCCAGCGACGATGCTGAGAAGCGCGTTATGACGCCACAGCTGAAGCGCCACAACGAGAACGCCCGCAAGATACGGCCATGCCGTCTTCCACTGGAGCCCTGAATACGAATAGAAGATAAGAGCGGCGATTATCACCGGCGACACGAGATCGCCAAAGCGCGAAACCCACTTCGGAAGATCCCTGTCGCGGCCGGCGAAGAGTACAAACGGCAAGGCCCGCAGCGCGTAGTTCACGAGGAACCCGACGGCCACGATGCCCAGCATGTATACGACTTCGCTCTTCATTTCGCGGCGCGAGACTCCAAGATGGCTCCAACGCGGACGGCGTCTTCAGGCGTATCGACGCCAACGCCCTCGTCTTCAGTGCGGACGACCGCGATCTTCGCGCCCATCCAGAGCGCGCGAAGCTGCTCGAGTTTTTCTGTCTTCTCAAGCGGGCACGGCGGCTCTGCTATGTACTTCTTCAGAAACGCGCCGCGATAAGCGTAGATGCCAAGGTGGCGGACGTAAAGGGATTGAGGGCGCGAGGGGTTGAGCGAGAAGTCGGGCTCGTTGTCGCGGTCGCAGGGAATTGGCGCACGGGAGAAATAAAGAGCGCCGTCGTCGCGATCCAGCACGACCTTTACAACGGTCTTCGCCACGAAGTCAGAGGCGTTCTTGATAGGAGTCACCGCCGTCGCCATCGACCAGCGAGGGTCGTCTTTGAGCTTCGCCGCAAGCTGCTCAACAAGCGCGGGGTCGATAAGCGGCTCGTCGCCCTGTATGTTGACGAGAATGTCGTCGTCAGCAAAGTCAGTGCCGAGGAAGTTTCTCGCGGCACACGCGATTCGGTCGGTTCCGCTCGGAAGTTCCGACGGCGTCATCACCGCCTTGCCGCCGTGTTCCTCCACGGCCTTTACGATGCGTTCGTCGTCCGTCGCAACGAGAACTTCGTCGAGCCCTTTCGCCTTCTTGACCGCCTCAACAACCCAGGCGACAAGCGGCTTGCCCGCGAGGATTGCGAGCGGTTTCCCGGGAAAGCGGCTCGATCCAAACCGCGAGGGAATGATTCCATAGGTCTTCATAAGGTAATTATACCATATTTCCGACCTGCCGCGCCTCAAGATATCGCGCTGATTTTCTCCCAAGGGCTTGGCCTCTTCAACCGCGCTCCAACCGCGACCACCCATCGTCCGTCCGACAGCAACCCCTCGGCCG
>OCTX012242773.1_pt1 | contig 14956 bp, 11 predicted proteins | sample 1539691 | NCBI WGS metagenome assembly OCTX01 (sample SAMN02144231, study PRJEB22623) | gut metagenome | biome: sheep rumen | host: Ovis aries | place: New Zealand | reverse complement strand
CACGAAGTTGTACTCGGGCACCTCGACGCGCTCGCCCTGCATCAGCCTGAGCAGGTGGTCTTCGAGCAGACGGTATTCCACGGTCTCGATATTGTCGAAGTCGTAGTCGCCGTTGGGCAGCCGGGGGGTGTCGGCACGGTTCACGAAATAGTCATCGGTGGAGAACGATACGGGCCTTAGCCCGCAGGCGAGTAACTGTACGGAGAGCCGTTTACAGAAGGTGGTCTTGCCTGAGCTCGAGGGCCCCGTGATAAGCACCAGCCTGACGGGATCGCTGTCGCGGTGGAAGCGGCGGTCGATCTCCTCGGCTATCTGTACGATCTTCTTCTCCTGGAGGGCCTCGCTCACCTGGATGAGCTCGGAGGCGTGTCCGCGCATCACGGCCTTGTTCACGTCGCCTGCGTTAGACAACCGCATGATGATGTCCCAGCGCGTCTTTTCGGCGAACATCTCGAAGGTCTTCGGCTGCGGAATCTTCTCGGCCAGTATCGAGGGGTTGTTCCAGTCTGGCACCCTGAGCAGCAGGCCGTCTTCGTAGCGCTCCAGCTCCCACACCGTCAGATAGCCTGCCGAGGGGAGCAGCGGGCCGTAATAGTAGTCGACGGTGTCGCCCAGTGTATAGTAGTCTGAGTAGATCTGTCCGCTGGTCTCCAGCAGTTTCACCTTATCCTGGAATCCGCGCTCGGCAAACACCCGTATGGCTTCTTCGTTGGTGGCCTCGGTGCGGCGGAAGGGCATGTCGAGGGCGATGATCTCCTGCATGCGGGTCCTGATGCGCTCCACGTCGGTATCGGTCACCTGTCGCCTCGCGCCCGTATCCTTCTCGCCCTTCTTGAAGTTGCAGTAGTATCCGCGGCAGAGTGAGTGCTCTATGAAGAGCTTCGAACCGGGAAACACGTCCTGGGTGGCCTTGTAAAGCACGAAACTTAGCGACCTGACGTACACTCTGTGGCCGGAGCCTTCGCGGGCATCGAGGAACTCTACGTCGCGGTTCTGGAAGAGCCTGAACTTCAGTCCCTCAGAGGTGTTGTTCACCCTGGCGGAGACCACGGGGAATGGCAGGCGTATGTCGTCGGCAAACGCCTGATATACCTCGAGTAGCGATACGCCCTCGGGGAAGCTCTTCGTCTGGTTGACGTTCTTGCAGCGGATCTGTAGCATAGCTTTGTTTTATTTTTTGTCTTTACTTGTTCTTGTTAACAGTTTACGATTTACAGATGATAACCTGGCAAGTCATTCATACTGTAGAGTAAACCTCTGCCAATTAAAATAATCATCTGTAAATCGTAAGCCATAAACTGTAACTCTTTTCACTGTTCGAGTTGCAAAGATAGGGCTTTAAAATGAATTATGCAAATAATTAAGGTGGTAATTCAAAAATTTGTGCTAACTTTGCAGCACAAATAAATAATTCGAGTTTCGCCTGACAGAGTAAATGTAGGAAGAAGTCTGCTCCCTCTATCTACGACTCAAGCGGTGCTTTTGAAAGTTAATACAAGTAATTATGGAACAGAGACAATGGAAAACTATCCGGGAGTTTAAGGAGATCCTGTTTGAGGAGTATAATGGTATCGCGAAGATCACGATCAACCGTCCGCAGTATCGTAATGCCTTCACGCCGAAGACGACGTGGGAACTGAGTCAGGCGTTCGCCATGTGCCGGGAGATGCAGGAGGTGAGCGTGGTGCTGCTGACGGGCGCGATGAGTGAGGTGCCTGAGGGCAAGACACTGCGCGACGTGAAGCATGCCTTCTGCTCTGGTGGCGACATGCACGTGAAAGGCCGTGGCGGCTATGTGGACGACGAGGGCGTGCCCCGACTGAGTGTGCTCGACGTGCAGATGCAGATACGCCGTCTGCCCAAGCCGGTGATCGCGATGGTGAACGGCTATGCCATTGGCGGGGGCCATGTGCTGCATCTGGTCTGCGACCTGACCATCGCCTCGGAGAATGCCATCTTCGGACAGACAGGGCCGAAGGTCGGCTCGTTTGATGCAGGCTTCGGCTCCAGTTATCTGGCCCGCATCGTCGGACAGAAGAAGGCGCGCGAGATATGGTTCCTCTGCCGTCAGTACACGGCCCGTGAGGCTGAGGCGATGGGGATGGTGAACAAGGTGGTGCCTATCGAGCAACTCGAAGATGAGTGCGTGGCGTGGGCCGAGGAGATGATGGAACGTTCGCCACTGGCACTGAGGATGATCAAGGCCGGCCTGAACGCGGAACTCGACGGGCAGGCAGGTATCCAGGAACTGGCTGGCGATGCGACGATGCTCTACTATTTCCTCGACGAGGCGCAGGAGGGCGGCAAGGCCTTCCTCGAGAAACGCAAGCCTGACTTCAAGAAGTATCCGAAACTGCCGTAAAGACATAAGGACATGTTCTTTGGGACAGAAGAACATAAGAACATATAATAGAACGATATGGTGGATAAAGAGAAATTGATAAAGACAATTATTGATTGTGTCTATAATGTGAGACTTCAATTGGGACCAGGGTTCTTGGAGTCTGTGTATAAGAATGCTCTGGTGCTTGAACTGAAAAAGCATGATATAACTTGTAAAGTGGAATATCCTGTCAATGTGTATTATGATGAAACGGTTGTGGGAGAATTCAAGATAGACCTATTGGTAGAGAACTCTGTCATCTTGGAACTGAAAGCAGTTAATAATTTAGTTGCTGCTCATGAAGTGCAACTTGTCAATTATCTGACTGCTTTACATATTGATGATGGCTTATTGATTAATTTCGGGGCTCCAAAGTTAGAGATAAAACGTAAATATCGTCTCTATCGTCATTAAATATGTCCTTATGTTCTTATGTCTAAAAACTTTATGTACTTATGTATAAAATAGAAAAACGGGTGCTGCACTTCAAGCAGCCGGCGGGCACGTCGAGGGGCGTGTATACGGAGAGGAAAGTATGGTATGTAACGCTGTCGGATGGCGACAGGAGGGGCGTGGGCGAATGTGCGCCACTGCCAGACCTGAGTTGCGACGCCATGAACGATGAGGCGTACGAGAAGATACTCTGTGAGAGGTGTGAGACGGTGTGCCGGACGGGAGAGATACCGTATGACGACCTGAGAGACTATCCGTCGATGCTCTTCGGAATTGAGACCGCATGGCTGAGTCTGAAGAATGGCGACAGGCTGTTCGACACTAAGTTCAGTCGGGGTGAGGCGGGGATTCCTATCAACGGACTGGTATGGATGGGCAACTACGATGAGATGCTGCAGCGCATGGAAGATAAACTTGACAAGGGCTTTCGTTGCGTGAAACTGAAGATCGGTGCCATCGGATTCGAACAGGAACTGGATCTGGTGAAGCGTATCCGTGAGCGCTTCTCTTTCCATGAGGTGGAACTGCGGCTGGATGCCAACGGGGCCTTCAAATATGAAGAGGCGCTGTATAAACTTGAACTCTTGTCACAGTATGCCATCCACAGCATCGAGCAGCCCATCAAGGCCGGACAGTGGGCGTATATGGCAGAACTCTGCCGTGAGTCGCCCCTGCCAATTGCTCTCGACGAAGAACTGATCGGTGTGAACGATCCGGAGATGAAACATCACATGCTGAACATCATCAAGCCCCGCTATATCATCCTGAAACCCTCGCTCCATGGTGGGATGATGGGATGCCGGGAGTGGATTGCTGCCGCCAGGGAGCAGGGCATCGGCTCCTGGATCACCTCTGCCCTGGAGAGCAATATAGGTCTGAATGCCGTCGCACAGTTCGCCTCCGATGTCTATGGCGACCATATCCGGATGCCGCAGGGCCTTGGCACGGGACAATTGTTTACAGACAACATCGACATGGGGCTGGACATACGGGGCGATATGCTCTGGAGACCGGGTAATTGTTAGTCTGATATTTTGTCTTTAAAGGGTTACTATGTCTTTAGAGGAGTTCTTGGAGGAATGGAATAGCGACAGTCCGTATGTCCATGTAAGGACGAGCGGGAGCACTGGGGAACCGAAGCCGATGAAGGTAGAGAAACGGCGGATGCTGGCCTCGGCACGGATTACGTGTGACTTCTTGGGTCTGAAGGAGGGAGATACGGCCCTGCTCTGTATGTCGCTCGACTATATCGCGGGAAAGATGATGGTGGTGCGGGCGATAGAGAGGGGGCTGAAGTTAGAGGTCGTCAAACCAAGCGGGCATCCGCTGGCTGAGACAAAGGTCTGTCCCGTGTTTGCGGCAATGGTGCCGATGCAGGTATATAATTCGCTGCAAGTACTAGAGGAACGCGAGCGGTTGAAGATGATCAGACACTTGATTATCGGCGGGGGAGCCATCGACGAGGCCCTTGCACAAGAGTTGAAGGCGTTTCCCAATCATGTGTGGAGCACTTACGGCATGACGGAGACACTCTCGCACATCGCCCTTAGACGCTTGTCAGGGCCAGAGGCATCGGAGTGGTACACGCCGTTTCCGTCTGTCAGCATCAGCCTGAATGACGAGGGCTGCCTGGTGATTGATGCGCCGGAGGTCTGCGAGGAAAGGCTTGTTACGAATGACATGGCGGTGATACAGAGGGGACAGTCCTCCTGTGTCACTTTCAGGATTCTGGGTCGGAAGGACAACATTATCTGTTCTGGCGGTCTGAAGATCCAGGCCGAGGAACTGGAGCGACAACTGCGCCCCCACTTGCGTGTACCTTATTTGATAAGCAAGCGCCCTGATGTGAAGTTCGGGGAGATTGTCGTCCTGTTCACGGAAGGCTCCGTCGATGAGGCTCGGGAGGTCTGTGAGCGTATCCTTCCCAAGTACCACCAGCCCCGTGCCTATCTCCATGTAGATCATATCCCACTGACAGAGACAGGCAAGCCCGCCCGCTTTCGTCTCAATACATAAAAGATGGGACAATGACATGGTGCTCTCTATGACTCACTCAGAACCGTTCCTATTGTTTCGAGGATGGAATCTTTGCTGCGTTAACATTATTTATGGGGGGGGGTAACGCTTGTTAACTAAATTCTTTGTATCTTTGCACGCAAACAGGACATTTATTAACTTATAAAACAATCAAGGACATGAAGAAGAAACTGTATGAGAGACCGACGATGACCGTCGTCAAGTTGCGACATCAGCCCCAGTTGCTGCAGGCCAGCGCTAGCGTGGATGCGACTATGAGCACTGTGTGGGATGAGGAGACTATCTGATGCCCCAGCCATCCGAGTATTAACAACAAAAACAGGAGAAGAACAATGAAAACAACGAATATCTTCAAGACTTTGGCAATGGCCATGCTGATGCCAGCCATGCTGCTGACCACCGCGTGCAGCAACGAGGACATCGCCCTCAATAACACCGCAGAGAGCACCGCCCAGAAGGGCTACACCCTGCCCGTAACCGTCAGCGTGACCCGTCAGGGTGACGCCGCCGGCACACGCGCATCGTTCAACGAATCATCCAAGAAGCTGGAGTTCGCCGCGGGCGACAAGCTGTTTGTGAGCGGTAATAATCTTACTGCAGGTAAATTTGCCGGCACGCTGGATTACGACGCTGGTACTAAAAAGTTCAGCGGCACCATTACTACCGAAAATACATATACAGGCACTGTAGATGACCTTTTAGCAGGTTCTGAAGCCAACCTGCTGCCAAAAGACTACAATCCCTACGGATTTTTATCTATTTGGGATCACGGGACTGCAGAACTTTATGATGACGTTTTTAGTTGGGTCGATACAAAGGCTTTTGCCAAGTCGAAGGCTGAAGCCGTGGAGCAATTCAGCCTAGAGTATGGTGCTTATAATAGCGGCACAGGTTTTATGTTGGCCCCTCACAAAGCCGTCCTCAACTTCACCATCAGCGGTTTGGCTGCCAGCACTGGAGTCGCTGTGGTGTTTAACTACGGTTCTTATGAAATTTCCGGGAATGTAACAACCGACGGTTCGGGCACCGTAACCTTTGCCATAGGCCTGTCAAAGAATAAAGACTTAAACAGCTGCTCCCTGAAGGTGGGCGGCAATGCCATCACCCTCGTCAGCGAGAGCAAGACGGTCGAGGCAGGCAAGATTTACAACATCGAGAGAAGTGCGGTTAAAACTCTTGCTGAGGCTACTCCTGAGGATGTTGGCAAGATAGCCGGTAAGGACGGCAAAATCTACGCTACGAAGGCTGCTGCCGAGGCTGTGGCTACTGGTAATGCCGTGGCTATGATTGCCTATGTAGGTGGAGCCGGCAGTGCCGATGCCAGCAGTGCCACCTATAAGGGTCTTGCCCTTGCGCTGGCGGATGTCTCGGGAGCTAAGGCATGGTGCTCTCAGACAAGTGCGACTTGTTTAGGCACTCAGTATTCTTCTGAGTCTGCCGCAAAGGGCAATATGGCTGGTATCGCCAATACCGATGCACTTGTTGGTCATACGCATACTCACGCTGCTGCCAAAGCAGCCAGAGACTACAGCGTGACTCGGCCCGATGGCACAAGCGCATGGTTCCTGCCGAGTGCCGGTCAGTGGCACAAGATGGCAACTGCTGCGGGTGGTTATGCAAACCTGAAAACAAATGCGGGCTTGCAGAATTACTACTACTGGACAAGTTCGGAGTACGATGGCTTACGCGCGTGGAAGGTCGAAGACGACCAAGACCACTGGTTGATCGACCATAAGGACTACGAAAACTATGTCCGTGCCTGCCTCGCGTTTTAACCCGCCCTGAACACACAGGGCCAGGAACGACGTTCAATAATCCAATCAGCCTCGCTGTCATTGATGTGACAGCGGGGCTTTTTCCGTGTGGCTGTGTCACAAGTTACACTATTCCTTCTAACATTCTTATTACCAGTCTGTTAGGAGGAGTGTACCTTTTTATCAAAGTTACACTACCTACACTACTACCAAAACAACTTGTTTTGGTGTCGTTAAGATGCCTTCTTCGGTTCATTAACCCTATCTCTTTGATACCAAAACAAGTTGTTTTGGTCAGTCGGAAGGCGGAATCAAGGGGGACAGGCCGATGTACAGATGGATGTGCCAACCGTTTCACCCTGCTTCCCTAAAAAGAGATAGGACTACTCTCACGAGCGGCCCTATCTGCGATTAGTTAGTAATATGATTAGGTCTATTAAGTTGATTGGTCACTCTTTATATGGTCAGCCCTCTCTGTAGAAATCGAGAGCCTCGTATATATCCTCTATTGTGGCCGTCTGGTTGATGCGGATGTCACCGATTTCGCCTAAGAGGGTGAAGTTAATCACGCCAGCCACGTTTTTCTTGTCATGTGTCATCAGCTCCAGCAGGGTGGGATAGTCATCGCAGGTGATGGTCATCTTCCCGTAGTGCTCTTGGATAAAGCGTACGGTCTGGTGCATCTTGTCGGTGGGGAAACCAGTCTTGATGCAGCTCAGGTAGAGTTCGCAGATCAGTCCCCAGGCGACGGCGTAGCCGTGAAGTACGGGTTCCCGTTGGAGTGCCAGCGACTCGAAGGCGTGGCCTACGGTATGTCCGAGGTTCAGGGCCTTGCGGATGCCATGTTCCGTGGGGTCTTCTGTGACGATACGCTCCTTGACAGCAACACTGTCAGCAACCATTTGGCTCAACTTCTGCAGATCAGGGTTCTCCAGATCGTAGTTCAGCAGTTCAGCCCACATTTTATCCTCGGAGATAAGTCCGTGCTTCAACATTTCTGCATAGCCGGAACGGATATTCTCCGCATCGAGCGTCTTCAGGAACTGCGTGTCGAGGATCACTGTGTTGGCATTGTTGAATACGCCGATCTCGTTTTTCAGTCCGTTGAAGTTGATTCCCGTCTTGCCGCCTACGCTGGCGTCGACCATCGCAAGCAGTGTCGTGGGGATGTTGATATAGTTGATGCCCCGCTTGAAGGTGGATGCGGCGAAGCCCCCCAGGTCGGTCACCATGCCACCGCCTATATTTATTAATAAGGAGTGACGGGTGCCGCCTCCCTTGCCCAGCTCCTCCCACACATGGGCCAGCGAGTCGAGCGTCTTATGGGTGTCGGTGGCGCCGATTACGATGGTCTGAGCGCCTTCTACGCAGTCCATGCCGCTGACGAGGGGCAGACAGCAGCGCTCCGTCGTCTCGTCGACGAGGATGAACGTGCGGTCGTGCTCACATTCAGCAACGGCTGTCGTGAGGGCCTGTGTCAGATTTCCTGAAATAACCACCTTTTGCGGATTCATCTTCTCGAGTTTATGGCTTGTCTTCTGTTGATGGTGCAAAGGTACGAATATTTTTCAGATTGACAAGGAGAAAAGCGTTTTTTTTTGCTTTCCGTTAAACTTTTACCCCTTTATTGCGTCAAAGAGGCATAAATTCACGATTATCAATGAAAAAAATTGGATTGCTGATTGTCGCCCTGCTGGTGACAGTCGTTTCATTCGCCCAGCGAACAGTGAGAGGTACCGTAGTAGAGCAGGATACTCAGGAAGCCGTCATTCAGGCTACCGCCGCCCTACTCAAAGGTGAAAAGGTTGTTGCCAACGCTGTTACCAACACCAACGGAGGATTCACGATCAAGGCCCCAGAGGAAGGGTCGTACACCCTGCAGGTGACCTATGTGGGATTCAAGACCTATACAAAGAAGATCACCCTGAAAGACGGCAAGGACCACAATGCAGGCACCATCAAGCTCGAGCCCGATGCCATCATGCTGAAGGGAGCCACCGTCACGGCGCGCGCCCAGAAGGTGACGCTCAAGGCCGACACCTTTGTATATAATGCCAACGCCTTCCGCACGCCTGAGGGATCGGTGGCCGAAGAGCTGGTGCGCCGTCTGCCTGGCGCCGAGGTCAGCGATGATGGCAGCATCAAGATCAACGGCAAGCAGGTGAAGAAGATCCTCGTCGACGGTAAGGAGTTCATGACTGGCGACACGAAGACTGCCATGAAGAACCTGCCCACGAACATCATCGACCGCATCAAGGCCTACGACCAACAGAGCGACCTCGCCCGTGTGTCGGGCATCGAGGACGGTGAGGAGGAGACGGTGCTCGACTTCGGTATCAAGGCAGGCATGAACAGGGGCGTTATGCTCAATGCCGACCTCGCCGCTGGTACCAAGAGCCGCTATGCGGGCCGTGTCTTCGGTGGCGTGATGAAAAACGACATGAAGATGTTCCTCATGACCAATGCCAACAATACCAACGACATGGGCTTCCCCGGTGGTGGCGGTGGCGGACGCTTCGGCGGCGGGCGCCAGGGGCTGACGGCAAACAAGATGGTCGGCGTGAACATGAACTACGAGAAGACCGACAAGCTGAAGCTCGACGGTAGCGTGCGCTGGAACCACAGCGACGGCGATGTGTTCTCAAGGAGCTCGTCGGAGAATTTCTACAGCGGTACCACCTCGTCGTTTGGCAATAGCATGAGCCAGAACTTCTCCCGCTCCAACCAGTGGAATGCGCAGATGCGACTGGAGTGGCAGCCCGACTCGATGACGAACATCATGTTCCGACCCAACGTGAGCTACAGCTCGAACGACGGTGAGAACAGCAGTGCCAGCGCCACCTTCGACAGCGACCCCTACGCCTACGACGCTGATCCGCTGACGAACTACAACAGTCTGACGAACATCCTGAAGAACTACAACCTGACCGACGGCATCAGCTATAGCGACTCGAAGAGTGCCCGTGGCATGCTGCAGTTCAACCGCCGGCTCAACAACTCCGGACGTAACATCACCCTGCGCCTGAACGCCAACTGGAGCGAGGGCACCAGCAAGTCGATGTCGAACAACTACATCTATCTCTTCACCAACCCCGACACGACGGTCACCAACCGCTATAACCTCACGCCGCAAGACAGCTGGGGCTATACCGCGCGGCTCACCTACAGCGAGCCCATCATGCGGCAGGTGTACCTGCAGTTCAGCTACAGCTATCAGTACAGTCACACCAAGAGCGACCGTGCCACCTACAGCCTCACCGACGTCGACTACTCCGACATCGTCCCCCGCTACCGCAACTGGGATTCCTACCTGCTGCGCCTCACCAATCCGCTCGACAGCTATGAGGACCAGCGGCTGAGCCGACTGTCGGAGTACAACAACTACAACCACACCGCCGAGGTGATGCTCCGCATCGTGCGCAAGGCCTACACCTTCAACGTGGGCTTCCAGGTGCTGCCCCAGAAGTCGCACTTCATCCAGGACTATCAGGGCGTGCATGCCGACACCACCCGCACGGTGACCAACTTCACGCCGACCCTCGACTTCCGCTGGAAGAAGTCGGCCACAGGCCAGCTGCGCTTCACCTACCGCGGCCGTAGCCAGCAGCCCTCAATGAGTGATCTGCTCGACATCGTCGACGACAGCAACCAGCTGCGTATCACGCGTGGTAACCCGGGACTGAAACCCTCGTTCACGCAGAACTTCCAACTCTTCTACAACGACTACTTCCAGAAGCACCAGCGCGCCGTGATGACCTTCCTGAACTTCTCGACGACGAGCAACTCGGTGGCCAACAAGTCGACCTATAACTCAGAGACCGGTGGTACAATCACCCGTCCGGAGAACGTCAACGGCAACTGGAACGGTAACATGGGCTTCATGTTCAACACTGCCGTCGACTCGGCAGCCTTCTTCAACGTGAACACCTTCACCAACCTGAGTTACAACCACAACGTGGGCTACGTGAGCATCAACAACGAGAGCGACTCGCAGAAGAGCGTCACCAACTCGCTCGGCATCGGTGAGCGCCTCTCGGCCAGCTACCGCAACGACTGGCTCGAGGTAGAGCTCAACGGCTCGCTCAACTACACCCGCTCGCGCAGTGAGCTGCAGCCTCTCAACGACCTCGACACCTGGCAGTTCTCCTATGGCGGCATGATCGGCGTGACGGCCCCCTGGGGCACGGCGCTCACCACGAACCTGAACATGCAGAGTCGTCGTGGCTATGCCGATGCCTCGATGAACACCAACGAACTGATCTGGAACGCCCAGGTGTCGCAGTCGTTCCTCAAGGGCAACGCCCTCACCATCTCGCTCCAGCTCTACGACATCCTCCACGAGCAGTCTACCTTCAGCCGCACCATCACGGCCCTGTCGCGCAACGATACCGAGTATAACGCCATCACGAGCTACGGCATGGTGCACGTCATTTACCGCCTGAATCTCTTCGGAGGCCGTGGGGCCTTCGGTGGCCCGGGCTTCGGCGGCGGTCGTGGCATGCGCGGCGGTCAGCGTGGCGGCTTTGGCGGCGGTCCGCGTGGCGGTGGCTTCGGCGGCGGCTTCGGTGGCGGAGGCGGGCGCCGGTTCTAAGCCCATCGGGTAGCAAATTGTTAGCAAAAATCAAGGATTTGTGTCACTTTGCAAAAATAATTCTAATTTTGCTTGCAGATATACAATATTATAGGTATCTTTGCAGGCAAAATTAGAATCAACTGTAAAAATGGGACAAGTAATCAAGCCCTTGCACTATGAGGCGCTTCTCAACATGAAGCAGACCGAGCAGGGCATCAAACTTATCAAGGATTTCTTTCAGCAGAACCTCTCCACCGAGCTACGTCTGCGCCGTGTCACTGCCCCTCTGTTCGTACTGAAGGGCCTGGGCATCAACGACGACCTCAACGGCGTGGAGCGGGCCGTCACCTTCCCCATCAAGGACCTGGGCGACGCGCAGGCCGAGGTGGTCCACTCGCTGGCCAAGTGGAAGCGCCTGTCGCTGGCCGAGTACCAGATAGAGCCGGGCTACGGCATCTATACCGACATGAACGCCATCCGTGCCGACGAGGAGCTCGACAACCTCCACTCGCTCTATGTCGACCAGTGGGACTGGGAGGCCGTCATCCGTCGTGAAGACCGCACCGTGGCCTTCCTCAAGGATATCGTCGAGCGCATCTATGCCGCCATCCGGCGCACGGAGTACCTCACGTGTGAGACCTATCCCCAGCTGAAGCCCTTCCTGCCCGAGAAGATCCACTTCATCCATGCCGAGGAGCTGCTGAAGATGTATCCCGACAAGACGCCCAAGGAGCGCGAGGATGCCATCTGCGAGGCTTACGGTGCCGTGTTCATCATCGGCATCGGCGGCAAGCTCTCCAACGGCGAGAAGCACGACGGGCGTGCGCCCGACTACGACGACTGGTCGACCGTTGCCGAGAACGGCCGTCAGGGGCTCAATGGCGACATTCTCATCTGGTATCCCATCCTGGGCCGCTCGTTCGAACTCTCGTCGATGGGCATCCGTGTCGACAAGGAGTCGCTGCTGCGCCAGTTGAAACTGGAGCATCAGGAGGAGCGCGAACGACTCTACTTCCACCAGCAGTTGCTCAACGACCGCCTGCCCCTGTCCATCGGTGGCGGTATCGGCCAGAGCCGGCTCTGCATGGTGCTGCTCCACAAGGGTCATATCGGCGAGATCCAGGCCTCTATCTGGCCCGACGACATGCGCCGTGAGTGCAAGGCCCTCGGCATGAACCTCATCTGATGTATATCGGCGAACTTATTTCCATCGGCGTGGCCTTCTCCTGGACGGCCACGGCATTGTTGAGCGAGCTGGGCAGCAAGCGTCTGGGCAACCTGACGCTCAACGTGCTGCGCATGGCCCTCGCCCTGCTCTTCTCGATGGTGATGTTCTGGGTGGTCATGGGGTCGCCGTGGCCCTCGGGCGGCACGATCGAGGCTTACGGGTGGATGCTGCTCTCCGGACTCGTAGGCTATGTCATAGGCGACTTCTGTCTCTTCCAGTGCTATATCATCATCGGCTCGCGCTACGGACAGCTGTTCATGACGCTCGCACCGCTGGCGGCGGCCCTGACGGCGTGGATCGCGCTGGGGCAGCAGATGTCGGCGGTGAGCATCGTGGCGATGCTGGTCACCCTCTCGGGCATCGCCATCTCCGTCCTCGGCCGTGGCGAGCACCGTCGGGTGTCGCTCAGCCTGCCCCTCAGCGGCGTGCTCTTCGCCGTGGCGGCAGCCGTCTGTCAGGGTGTCGGACTGGTGCTGAGCAAGATCGGCATGGACCACTACGACGCGTCTTCCATCCCCGCCTGGCTGGTGCCCTTCAGTGCCAACTTCTTCCGTTGCGTGGCCGGCATCGTGGGCTTCTCCCTGCTGTTATACCTGCGCGAGGGCTTCAGTCCGCTGCGCGAGGCCCTTCACGACCGCAGGGGCATGTCTGTGGCCACCGCCACCACCATCTTCGGCCCCTTCGTCGGCGTAGGCTTCTCGCTGATGGCCGTCCAGTACACCAGTGCCGGCATCGCCTCCACGCTGATGGCCCTCACGCCCATCATTATCATCCTGCCGAGCTACTGGCTCTTCCGCCAGCGCATCACGTGGCGTGCCGTCGTCGGTGCCCTGATCTCCGTCGTCGGCGTCAGCCTCTTCTTCCTCGGCGGCTGATCGCGCTTCTCCTTCATCTTCTGCTTCTTCATTCTACGGAGTTTTTTTTATTCTACGGATTATAGGATTATAGAAGATTTTTTCCAAGGAGAGACTTTTATTCTAAGGAGTTTAGGAGTTGAGGAGAATTGTTTTTTGATAAAAACTCCTTTTCTCCTATTCTCCTTAGACAAAAAGCAGACCTCTCCTTAGACAGGCAGTCGCCCTTGAAGGCGCGGATAGTGAGCTCCTCACCCTTCGTATTCTCAGGGCTGAAATTGATCTTGATGCCGTTGATCAGGTTGTCCACGTCCTTGGCGTACCTGAAACGTCGCACCTCCCTCTCTGCGGAAGTCAACAAAATTTACCGATCCATCTGATAGCCATAAGCTGTCTTTTTTAGTGCTTTTCAGCCTCTCAGACTTTCCTTAGCCCAAACCCGGAGTTTCCATAGCCCAAACTCCCACTTTCCTTAGCCCAAAGTCCGGGCTTGCTTTAGCTTCAGTTACAGGATATATTTAAACCCGCCAAAATGTAAAGACGTTTCATTTATTGCCAAGCCTTACACTCACTATCTGGGACAATGGGACAATGAGACAAAGGGACAAAGTACAAGTTTAAGAGACAAAATCAAATCTGATTTACATAATTATTAAATTATATATTATATATATTATAATATATATAATATATAAAATTTCTATAGTCCCTAATTATGCATGATGAGAACACCTTTTGTCCCGTTGTCCCTTTGTCCTATGTCCCGCTATATTGTGCATGCACACCGCTATACAGAGAGAGGTAACAAGTAGTATCGTTACCTTTCTTTTCGGGGATTGTGAGGGCAATGATAATTGACCTATCTTATTTAAACACGTGGAAAGTGAAAAATTTAGGCGGTAATTATGCGGAAATCCGATTTCTTTTTGTAATTTTGCACGCAAAACGTGCGAAAACGGGCTCTACCTCAGCATAAAGCATGCTTTCTGCGTTCGGTTTGCTCCGTTTTTGCGCCTAAATTTGCACTTTATATTTATAACGTTATAAGATTTAGAAATGGCTGAAACAAAGAAAATTAAGACCGCCTTGGTGTCGGTATTCCACAAGGACGGCCTCGACGAGCTCCTCAAGAAGCTGAACGAGGAGGGTGTGAAGTTCCTCTCAACGGGCGGAACGCAGAAGTTTATCGAGTCGCTGGGCTACGAGTGCCAGAAGGTGGAGGACGTGACGACCTATCCCTCGATCCTCGGCGGTCGTGTGAAGACACTTCATCCGAAGGTGTTCGGAGGAATCCTGGGGCGTCGTGACAATGAGGGCGACCGTGAGCAGATGGCCCAGTACGAGATACCGGAGATCGACCTGGTGATCGTAGACCTGTACCCCTTCGAGCAGACCGTTGCCAGCGGTGCCTCTGAGGAGGATATCATCGAGAAGATTGACATCGGCGGCATCTCGCTGATACGTGCCGGTGCGAAGAATTTCAACGACGTGGTGATCGTGCCGTCGAAGGCAGAGTACGGCGTGCTGCTGGAGATTCTTCAGAAGCAGGGTGCCGAGACCACGAAGGAGCAGCGCCGCATGCTGGCCACCCGTGCCTTCGGTGTGAGTTCGCATTACGACACCGCCATACACTCTTGGTTTGAAAAGTAATTTTTAGTTTACAGTTGACGGTTT
>OCTX012155536.1_pt1 | contig 14956 bp, 14 predicted proteins | sample 1539691 | NCBI WGS metagenome assembly OCTX01 (sample SAMN02144231, study PRJEB22623) | gut metagenome | biome: sheep rumen | host: Ovis aries | place: New Zealand | reverse complement strand
CACGAGTATATGCCTGAGGGACCGTTTCGGGTCTTGGCGCTTAGCGATTCACGAGTGCGAAGCACGATGTGAGAGCTTAGCGAACGAGCTATAGCGAGTGGTCCGCTAGGGGTGCCCGAACCGTGCGAGAGCTGAGTCCTCTCAGGCATATAGCTCGTGGTTGCGTGTCATAGCTCGACGCGGAAATAATAATTGATAAAGTATATTTTAATAGAGAAAAAATAGGAATCATATTATGGCAGATAGAGATTTATCATCCATGTATTTGGACGAACTAACTGAATATGTGAAGGAGAAGGGCTGGCCCTCTTTCCGTGCTAAACAGATTTACGAATGGCTGCATAAGAAGCATGTTACATCTGCAGAAGCTATGACTAATATTTCTAAGGATATGAGAACAGAAATCGAGAAAGCTATGTGTCATATAAATTACGTGACTCATCAGACAAGTTCTATTGATGGAACCTCGAAGTTTCTTCTTGAGATGGAAGATGGACAGATGATAGAAACAGTGTTCATGAAGTATCATCATGGTAATTCTATTTGCATTTCATCGCAGGCAGGCTGTGCTATGGGGTGCAAGTTCTGTGCATCAACTATAGGAGGATGTATCAGAAATCTCACGGCAGGGGAGATGCTTGGACAGATATATACTGTTATGAATACTCTTGGTGAAGAGGTATCAAATGTTGTTGTGATGGGAACAGGTGAACCACTGCAGAACTATGAGGAACTTCTTAGATTCATTCATATCATCACGGATAAGAATGGTTATGATCTTAGTGTCAGAAATATAACTGTATCTTCATGTGGTATAGTTCCGATGATAAGAAGGCTTGCAGATGAAGTGTCAGGAATTACATTTGCGCTCTCATTACATGCGCCTACTGATGAAAAAAGAAAAACTATAATGCCAATAGCAAATCAGTATTCAGTTAAAGAGACACTTGAAGCTACTGACTACTACTTTAAGAAGACAGGAAGAAGAATAACCATTGAATACAGCATGATGGGAGGGATAAATGATTCTGCAGAAGATGCAGAGACCCTTGGTAAGCTTTTGAAAGGAAGAGGTTATCATGTAAATCTGATTCCTGTAAACTCTGTGGATGAGAGAGATTTTGTCAGAAGTGATAAATCTGTAATAGATGATTTTAAGAAAATACTTGAAAAATATGGAATAAATGTTACTATTAGGAGAGGTATGGGCAGAGATATAGATGCTGCCTGTGGTCAGTTAAGAAGAAAGTATGGTGTGAATAATTGATTTCTACCGGAAAGACAGATAAAGGAAGAAAAAGAAGTAATAATCAGGATAGCATATTTATAAGCGATACTCCTGTAGGACCGCTTCCGAATCTCTATATCGTAGCAGACGGTATGGGTGGTCATGCAGCTGGAGACTTTGCTTCAAGATATGCTATTAGTGTTGTTATTGACTTTATCAGAAAGTCTACCGTTCGTAATCCTATCTCACTTCTTAAGAGAGCGTTTGTTTTTGCAAGTAATGAGCTCTATAAAGAAGCAGAAAAGGACAAAGACAAGACGGGAATGGGAACAACAATGGTCGCGGCTGTTTTCGTCGACAAGGAACTCTATGTGGCGAATATAGGTGACAGCAGATTATATCTTGTAAATGATGCCATTACGCAGATTACCATGGATCACTCTTTGGTGGAAGAACTTATCAGAAGTGGTCAGTTGGAGCGGAATAAGGGGAGAAATCACCCGGAGAAGAATATTATTACCAGAGCTATGGGTTCGAGAGACGAAGCCATGCCGGATTTCTTTGAAATCTCTCTTACTGAGGGAGATAAAGTGCTACTGTGTTCTGACGGATTATCGAATATGGTTGAGGATGATGAGATTAAGGATATCATTGTAGACAGTGATAGTGCAGATCAGGCAGTAGATTCATTAATTGAAAGAGCCAACTATTATGGTGGAAATGATAATATTTCGGTAATAGTTGTTTCCATATAGTGAGGAGTAAGTTATGTTAAAACCCGGAACAATTCTGGATGACAGATATGAGATAATAGATGTAGTCGGAACCGGTGGTATGTCAACGGTGTACCGCGCAAAAGATGAGAGACTTCGCAGATTTGTAGCGATAAAGGTTCTTAAGTCTGACTACAGCTCGGATCAGAATTTTGTATCAAAGTTCAGAGCTGAGGCTCAGTCATCCGCTGGACTTACACATCCTAATATAGTAAGCGTATACGATGTTTGTGAGGATGATGGAAGATATTTTATTGTAATGGAACTTGTTGAGGGCATTACCCTCAAGGAGTACATTAATCTGAATGGAAGACTGAATATGGCTCAGGCTATAGACTTTTCCATGCAGATAGCATCAGGTCTTGAGGCGGCTCATGAGCATCATGTTATACATAGAGATATTAAGCCACAGAATATAATTGTATCCAAGAGTGGCAATATTAAGGTTACAGACTTTGGTATAGCGAAGGCTGCAACTTCAACTACTATGTCCACAACGGGTATAGGGTCAGTTCATTATATATCCCCGGAACAGGCAAGAGGTGGATATAGTGACGAAAGAAGCGACATTTATTCACTTGGTATAACCATGTATGAAATGGTTACTGGAAGAGTTCCATTTGAAGGCGATACAAATGTAGCCATTGCGCTTATGCATATCCAGAATGATATGATACCGCCTAGAGAACTGTATCCGGACATATATCCGAGCTTTGAGAAAATCATAATGAAGGCTACACAGAAGAAGCCTGAAAGAAGATATCTTACTGCAGCGGCACTTATAGCTGATCTGAACAGAGTTAAGGATAATCCAAGTATAGACATTATAGTTGCACCGCCTTCATCAGTGACAGGGGCTCCAACCCAGCAGTTCACTAATGAAGATATGCAGAGAATCAAGGAAGAAAGCTCTGTAAAGGTTGCGAATGATCATGTATATAGAGAAGAGCCGGCAGCAGGTGGTTCATCTGAAGTTTCTCCTGACAGAAGCAGAATTGAAGCGATACTGAGACAGGCAGAAGAAGATGAATATAGCTACGAGGAAGAGATTCCTGAGAGACGTCCGGAGAAGAAGAAAGGCAGTATCAAGAAAATCAGCGATGATGACGATGAGCCTTATGATGACAGATATGAACGTGACGAAGAAGAGGATGTAGATCCAAAGCTTGAGAAAGCTGTTATGATAGGTGGTATAGCAGCGGCTGTAATAGTAGCAGTTCTACTGTTTGTATTTATAGGAAATATGGCTGGCTGGTTTGATTTCGGTAAGAAGAAAGAGACCACAGAAGTTACAACAGAGGCTACCACGGAAGAGGTGGTTACTGAAGAAAAGAAGATAGAGATGCCTGACCTCGTTGGTCTTAGTCAGAAGGCAGCAGAGAAGGATCTTAAAGAGGCGGGATTAAATAACTTCCAGTTTGTAGAAGAGAATTCTGTAGACGTTAAGGAAGGTTATGTCATAAGCCAGAATGTTGAGCCAAAGACAAGTATTGCAAAGGATACCCAGCTGATCATCACTGTTAGTGCAGGAGCTGAAGAGCTTACTATTAGTGATGTTACAGATATGGATGAAGATGAAGCGTTCAAAGTGCTTGAGAAACAGGGATTCAAGCCTACACGTTCATACAAGTTCGATGACGATATAGACAAGGGCAGAGTTATATCTACAGATCCAAAGGCAGGAGAGAAGCTTAAAGCCGGCGAGACAATCGTTATCTATGTAAGTCAGGGTGAGGAAGAGAAGATAGTCAGAGTTCCTGATCTCTCAGGACTTACAGAGACTACTGCAAGAGGAAGTCTTGAATCAGTTGGTCTTAGTGTTGGTGATGTCAGCTATGAATACAGTTCAAGTATCCCTGAGGGAGAAGTTGTAAGTCAGAGCATAGCACCTGAGACAGAGGTTAAGGAAGGTACTGCTGTTGGATTTGTAATCAGTAAGGGAGCTGAGAAGAAATCCTACAGAGGTAGAGTCAATGGTACAATCACGACTGATGATGATAGTTTGTGGGAGGAAAATGTAAAAGTTACAGTATTTATTGCTGATAATTCAGGTACATATCAGGTATATCAGACGGTTGCGCCTGGTGAAACAATAGAGATAGATGGCTCCTATGACGCACTTCAGTTTAATAATGGTACAGTTACATTTATTGTTGAGACAGAGGACGGAGAGGATGTAACAGATTCATATTCTCAGTCGCTGACACTTACTTACGAAGAGATGTAATATGATAAACGGAAGAATTATAAAAGGTATAGGCGGCTTCTACTATGTAGTGGCCGCTCATACTTTATATGAATGCAGGGCACGAGGTCTTTTCAGGAAAGAAGGACGAACTCCGCTGGTTGGTGATATAGTAGATATAGAGCCGACAGGTGAAGAGGGGAAAGCATATCTTTTGGATATACATGAGAGATCATCTGAACTGGTTAGACCTGCGGTTGCGAATGCAGATCAGGTGCTGCTTGTTTTTTCTGCAAGTAAGCCGGCTGTAAGTGATGGGCTTATAGGCAGATTTCTTGCAAATATGGAGCAGCAGGATATAGAAACAAGTCTTTGTCTGACGAAGACAGACCATTTGTCAGAAGAAGAACTTGAATCAATAAAAAAGAATTACGAGCTTGCAGGGTACGATCTGTATCCTGTTTCAAATAAAACAGGTGAAGGACTTGATATGGTCAGGTCATTTCTTAAGGGCAAAAAAACAGTATTGTCTGGTGCATCGGGGGTAGGAAAGTCATCTCTTATTAAGTCGATTATTCCTGACAGTAACGTAGAAGTTGGCGAGATAAGTCAGAAAATAGGACGCGGTAAGAATACTACAAGACATACTGAAATTATTCCTGTTGATGAAACAAGCTTTGTATATGATACACCAGGTTACAGTTCTATAGAACTGCTTATAAATGACGAGAGTGAACTGGATTTTCTTATGAGGGAGTTCAGACCATATCTGGGACAGTGCAGATTTACCGGCTGTTCACATTTAAATGAACCTGACTGTATAATAAGGGAAAAAGTGGATGAAGGCGTGATATCTCATATACGTTATGAGAGTTACAAGGAAATGTATCTAGATGTAAAGGGCAGGAGGAGATGGTAATGAATATTCTTGCGCCATCCATGCTTTCAATTGATTTTGGAAATATGGAGAGGGATTTAAAAGTAGCTTATAATGCGGGGGCTGATACTATTCATGTAGATATTATGGATGGTTATTTTGTGTCGAATATCTCTTTTGGACCACCGGTAGTGCAGTATGTAAGAAAGATCTTGCCGGAGGCGATTCTTGATGTACATATGATGGTAATTGATCCGACAAGATATCTCGATGTTGTTAAACTGGTGGGTGGAAATAATTTTACAATTCATTATGAGGCAACAAAGGATCCACTGGGGGATATAGAGAAGATAAGAAATGCGGGTCTTAAACCGGGTATATCAATTAAACCCGGAACACCGGTTGATGTACTTGAGTCATTGGTTGATAAGGTGGATCATGTTCTTATTATGAGTGTAGAACCGGGCTTCGGTGGACAGTCATTTCAGGAACAGGCACTTGATAAGATAAGCGCTGTAAGACAGATGAGGTCTGATGTGGATATTGAGGTTGATGGGGGCGTTAATCTTGATAATCTGCAGAGCGTAATTGATGCAGGTGCAAATATGATAGTTGCGGGATCTGCAATATTTAAGGGAGATATTAGAGATAATATATGTAATTTCCGCAAGAAGCTCGGACTTATGTAAGTTAATGCCAAGGCTTACAATCATTTAAAGCTGGTGTTAAGTGAGGAATGATATGAAGTGCTTGATAATAGCTGGAGGAAGTATAGACTTTGACCAGTTAAAAAGTATATATAAAAAAATATCTGATTCATCTGTGTATGTGATAACCTGTGACAGGGGAACTATGTATGCACTGGAGGCAGGGATACCTGTTGATAAAGCTATCGGAGATTTTGATTCTGTAAGTAAAGAAGAATATGAAGATATACGAGTAAAGGTCATATCAGATTCAGGAGAGGAAGCTATAGAGAAACTGATTCCGGAGAAAGATGATACTGACAGCGAACATGCTATTAGATATGCCATATCACTGCGACCTGAGGAAATAATTATAATGGGAGCAACTGGAAGCAGACTTGATCATACATTTTCAGTTATAAATATGCTGAAACTGTGTTTTGAACAAAATGTCCCTGCATGCATACTTGATAAAAATAACAGAATCAGGGTGCTGAAGGGCGAGTTTGTATTTGAGAAGAAGAATATATATGGCAAGTATATCTCGCTGATTCCTTATGGTGAGGATGCTTTTATAGAGAGTATATCAGGATTCAAATATGAGATAGAAAATACACTGCTTCCTAAAGCAGCCGGACTTGGGGTCAGCAACGAGCTTTCTCAGGAAAAGGGTGTTATAAAAACAAGAGATTATGTGATTGTCTTTGAGTCAAAGGATTGATACGTACTTTTATGGAGTTAAAACAGTGAACAGAAGAGAGTTTGCTCTTGGGAAAAGAATAAAAAGCTATGAACTGGGGTTTGTAGGTCCCCTTTTTATTGCTGCATTTCCGGGTGGGATGATCCTGCCTTTTTATGTTTATCTGTTTGGAGCAGGAGTGTTCTGGGAGTATGTTGGTATTATTATCTGCATGGCTTTAGTGTGGAATTATTCGTCTTACAAGCTTATGCGTTATGCAAAAAGACATAAAAGTATCTGCACACTTCCTGGTTTTTTAAAGCATAGATTTAAGGATGACAAAGATTATCTTAGAATCATTATGTCCGTTGAGACAGTTGTGTTATCGATAATCATTATGTCACTTATCATAAAAGAACTTGGGATAATTATTTTTGAGACATTTAATATAGACTGTACTATTGCAGAGTTCTGTGCGGCCGTCATTCCGGCAGCGATTATTTGTGTGTTTGGATATAGCGCCATTGCTAAGACGGCTCCGTATAAGGCTACATTTATGCTTGCAGTAGTAGTAATTATCAGTGTGCATGCCTACTTTGACCAGGGTATACGTACACTTGTTCGGAATATGATGGCAATGGATGTGACCGGAAGTGTAAGTGATTACATGAATGTTATGTATCATAATGGCAGGTTTCTGGCATTCGAGGATTATGTATCTCTTATATCTATGGGACTCCTGGCTTTAGGAATGCCATTTATGCTTACTACATTTTTCTCGGTCGATAATTCAGATAAGATAAATAACGGGAAGATAATCATGATAGTATTTCTTCCGATATTCTTCGTTTCAGCAGCTATTATGGGTGGCATATCAAGAGGATATATGTATCCGCATAAACTGACTAATTCTTTATCAGGATATATAAGAATTCTTTTTAGCCGTCTGTGTGAAGATGGGGGATTTGGAAAGCTGCTGGGTTATATGTTTATAGCATTTATCATACTTGCGGTTGTTATTACATTTGAAGGATCGCTGCATGTATCTTCTATGATCATATACGAGGATATAATACGTGGCGGAGGACTTATCCGAATCAGAAAGAAGAATGAAAGACTGGTTATAGCACTTATTACATATCTTGTTGCGCTTATGTGTTTTGTGATAAGTGAATGCATAGAAGGTCTGACGATAAATGTAATAGTTGTATTTATAGGTACATTAGGGTGTTCAGTTGCGCCAACTGTTTTTATGACGCTCAGATGGAAGAGAATGAACAAATATGGTGCAATGGCAGGGCTTATAAGCGGAATGATTTCTGTTCCGCTGCTGAAATATGCAGCATTGTTTGGTGAGTCAGGAAATAAAAAGGCATTATGTGATGTACTGGGAGTGAATTCTGTGGTTCCGGCAATGCTGGTTTCTTTTCTGATGATAGTTCTGGTTAGTTTGATAACACCTAAACCGTCTGAAGAAATACAGGAAGAATATGCAGATATAAAACACAGGATGACATAAGTATTGAAAGGCATATAAAGAACAAAGGCATCTCCGGATGAGATGCCTTAAATATACACTATTCATAGGGTGAGAGAGTTATGAAAAATCTATAGTCTCAATATAACCCCCAAATATGAATAAACTATTAACAAATAGATAAATAATTGTAAAAGGTTTACATATTATCGGAAATATTTATTCGATTTTTGTAAAAAGTGTAAAGTTTCTTTAATATAGAGTGTTTTTGTGGTAGAATAGACTCTGTGTTAAAAACTGTTTTTATGTGGAGGACAGTAGAATGCCGAGATATAATAAAAACAATCGAAGCTTTGCTCAGGCTGTAAAGAGTATTCTTCCTGAAGTAGATGCCAGCACTGAAATAGAAAGCGTAAAACAGCAGCAGGAAATGCTGAACAAGCAGCAGGAGATAAAACAGGAAGAACAGGTGAACGAAGATAAAAAAGAAAGCTCTGAGAAAAAATCTGAAAAGCATTCAGAAGAAAAAACAGAAAAGAAGATAAAAGAAAAAGAGACAAAGACAGAGAGTAATATATCGAAAGATAAAAAAAATGATGATTCATCTGACTCTGCTGAAAATAAAATCCCGGCAGATAATAAAAAGCTGGATAGTGGAATAGAAGAAATAGTACATATATCTGATGAAGAAAAGAATAAAAACCAGTCCGGTAAGAAGAGTGGTACAGCGAATGCTGAAGCTAGTGATTCCGGCATAAAGGAGCAACATATGTCAGAATTAGAAAAAGAACTCAGATCAAGTGAAGAAATAATTAGTCTGGGAGAGGATACTACATTTATCACTAAAGGAACTGTGATAAGTGGTAATATAGAGTCTGATGGAGATGTAGAAGTCCGTGGACGGGTAGATGGTAATATCAGATGCAGTGGTAAGCTTATCATAGGTGGACGGGTGACCGGCGATATAGATGCAGGAGAACTCTACAGTGAAGAGGCTAACATATCTGGAGAAATGCGTGTGAGAGGCACTGTGAAGATCGGAGTAGGATCGGTAACGGTTGGAAATATATATGCTGAAACAGCGGTGGTTGCCGGTGCCGTCAAAGGTGATATGGATGTTCGTGATGAGGCAGTTCTTGAATCCACAGCAATAGTGGTAGGAAATATTAAGTCGAAGTCAGTCGATATAAGCAGCGGGGCTATAGTTGATGGCTTCTGCAAGCAGGAATATGCCAGTGTAGATATAGATAAATATTTTAATGGACAGCTAGAGTCTATTTAAAGAATAATGAAAAGAGGTAAATTAACAGCATGGAGTATAGGCGTATATTACTAAAATTAAGTGGCGAGGCTCTTGCAGGTGACAAAGGAACAGGATTTTCTGAAGAAGAGGTTTCCAGAGTTGCTGGTGAAGTAAAGAAAGTAGTTGATAAGGGAATTCAGGTTGGAATAGTTATCGGCGGAGGTAATTTCTGGAGAGGCAGAAGCTCTGAAGATATGGATCGTGTCAAAGCTGATCAGATAGGAATGCTTGCAACCGTTATGAATTGTATATATGCGGCAGATGCATTCAGAAGAGCAGGAATGAAGTGTCGCCTCATGTCACCTTATGCTATAGGTGATGTAACAGAGATTTATGTAAGAGATAAGGCAGTTCAGGCTATGGAAAATGGCGAAGTAGTCTTTTTCGCAGGTGGTTCAGGTCATCCATACTTTTCAACTGATATGCCAACGGTATTAAGAGCTATTGAAACTGAGTGTGATATAATTCTTTCAGCCAAATCAATAGATGGAGTATATGACAGTGATCCTGAAAAGAATCCTGACGCAAAGAAATTTGATGAGATGGAAATGTCTGAAATAGTAGACAAGAAACTCGGAGTTATAGATCTGGCATCTGCTGTTCTGGCAATGGAAAACCATATGCCTATGATACTTTTCGGATTATCAGAAAAGGATTCAATCATAAGGGCAGTAAGCGGAGAACAAATAGGAACTAAAGTAAGAGCATAATTTATAAAGCGGAGGTAATAAAAGATGAAAACATATGAAGAGAAAATGCAGAAGGCGGTTGATTCATTAGCAAGGGACTATTCAGCTATCAGAGCTGGACGTGCTAATCCACATATCCTTGATAAACTCACTATAGAATACTACGGAACACCAACCGGAATACAGGGGGTTGCAAATGTATCTGTTCCTGAGGCAAGAACTCTTATGATTACACCATGGGAACCATCTATGGTTAAGGAAATCGAGAAAGCTATACTTGCATCAGATCTGGGTATAACACCTAACAATGATGGAAAGAATGTTATCCTTAATTTCCCTGAACTTACAGAGGAAAGACGTAAAGAACTTGCAAAGGATATAAAGAAGAAAGGTGAAGATGCAAAGGTCGTTGTTCGTAATGCAAGACGTGATGCAAATGAAGCTGTAAAGAAGCAGAGCAAGGCTGGTGAGATATCAGAAGATGATCAGGCTGATGAAGAGAAAAATATCCAGAAGGCTACAGATAAGTTTGTAGCAGAAATCGACAAGATGGTCGAGACAAAGACAAAAGAAATCATGACAGTATAGAGGAATATAAATGAGCGACGAATACAAAATCCCCCAGCATGTTGCCGTCATTCTTGACGGTAACGGCCGATGGGCAAAGAAACGTCATATGCCGAGAAATTTCGGTCATAAAGCAGGTGCCGATAATCTCGAACAGGTTATTGAAGATGCATGGAATCTGGGAATTAAATATTTCACAGTCTATGCATTTTCCACTGAAAACTGGAAGAGGTCGGTAGAAGAAGTTACCGGACTTATGACCATTTTAAGAGATTTTCTCAGACGTTCTATAGAGAAAGCAAATAAGAATAATATGCGTGTTCGTATCATAGGTGAGAGATCAAGACTGGATGCGGATATAATAGACGCTATAGAAAAGCTGGAGGAGGCTACAAAGGATAATACAGGTCTCCAGTTTAATGTTGCGTTAAACTATGGCGGAAGAGATGAGATAACCAGAGCTATGAAGAAGATAGCTGAAGAGGTAAAAGAAGGTAAGATCAGTCCCGAAGATATAACTGAAGAAATGATATCTTCGAACCTTGATACAGCGGGTATTCCTGATCCGGATCTTCTTATCAGAACCAGTGGTGAGATAAGAATATCGAATTTCCTTCCATGGCAGATATCGTATTCAGAATTCTATTTCTGTGATACATTATGGCCTGATTTCAATAAAGATTCATTAAAAGAAGCTATAGACTATTATAATGGACGTGACAGAAGGTTTGGTGGAGTATAGTATGTTTTGGACCAGATTAATCAGCGGAGTAGTATTAGTCATACTGGCATTTGCAGTTCTTTTCTTTGGAGGACCTGTTACAGGATTTGCTCTCATGCTTCTTTCGATTGTTGGAGTATTTGAGCTCTGCCGGGTTTATGACATAGAGAAGCATTCCCCGGCAGTTCTTGCATATGTATGGACTGTGCTCTATTATGTGGCGCTTATGCTTAGCAAGAAAAGCATAATGGGAGTGAGTATAAGCAGATTCTCTATGCCGGTTATGATCACATATCTGCTCATTATATTAGGAGTATATGTTTTCAAGTTTCCTAAATATCATGATAGAGAAATCATGGCAGCATTTATGTCATTTTTCTATGTAAGTGTTATGCTGTCATACATTTATAAAATCAGGGAGATGCCGAACGGCGGATATTTTGTGGTTCTCTGTTTTATATGTTCATGGGGAAATGATACGCTGGCGTACTGTGTGGGCGTACTATTTGGAAAGCATAAGATGTCTCCAAAGCTAAGTCCGAAGAAAAGCGTTGAGGGACTTGTAGGCGGTATACTGGGTGCAGGATTACTTGGACTTCTTTACAGTCTCTTACTGAAAATGCATGTGCCACATACGGCTTATCTTGAGTTAAAGCTTTTTATCATATCAGCGCTTGGTGCTATACCTGCCGTAATAGGAGATCTTGCGGCGTCTGCTATAAAGCGTAATAATGATATTAAGGACTATGGAAAGCTGATACCTGGGCATGGTGGTGTGCTTGACCGTTTTGACAGTATCATCTTTACGGCTCCAATCATATATTTTCTGTTGGAGTTTATTCTATAATGATTTAGAGGATCATAAATGAAGAATATATCAATAATAGGTTCAACTGGTTCCATCGGGACTCAGGCGCTGGATATAGTCAGAGCTAATAATGATTTAAATGTAGTTGCCTTATCCTGCGGTAGAAATGTAGAGCTTATAGAAAATCAGGCTAGGGAATTTAAACCGAATATCGTTTCAGTATCCAGAAAGGAAGATGCTGACAGTTTAAGAGTTAGTCTTGCGGACATGGATATAAAGGTTGTCTCAGGAATGGATGGACTACGTGCGGTTGCAACAGAACCAAGTGCAGAAATGGTTCTTACGGCAATTGTAGGTATGATAGGTGTTGAACCAACTCTGGCAGCTATAGATGCAGGTAAGGATATAGCTCTGGCAAATAAAGAAACTCTTGTGACAGCGGGACATCTCGTGATGAAAGCTGCTTCAGAAAAAGGAGTTAAGATACTTCCTGTTGATAGTGAACATAGTGCTATATTTCAAAGCCTTCAAGGGAATCGAACATTTTTCAAAGAAAAGGATGAACTTCGACTGCTTGATAGTTTAGAAGAAGATGATCTTTCAAAGAATGAATTCCTGGATAATAAGATATCCAGAATACTGCTTACAGCTTCTGGTGGACCATTCAGAGGAAGAACCAGAGAAGAACTTGCAGATGTGACGGTAGAGCAGGCGCTTAATCATCCGAACTGGTCTATGGGACCTAAGATAACTATTGACAGTGCCAGCATGGTAAATAAAGGACTTGAGGTTATAGAAGCACACTGGCTTTTTGATACTGACCTGGATGATATAGAGGTTCTGATTCAGCCTCAGAGTATTATACATTCTGCGGTAGAATATGAGGATGGAGCTATCATAGCCCAGCTGGGAACTCCTGATATGAAGCTTCCGATACAGTATGCATTTTATTATCCTGAAAGAAGATATCTTAAGGGAGAAAGGCTTGACTTTACGAAGATATCAGGGATAGAAATAGCGAGACCTGACTTCGATACCTTTTTAGGAATCCCGCTTGCGAAGAAAGCGAGCAGGATAGGAGGAACTATGCCTACAGTAATGAATGAGGCTAATGAAGTTGCCGTTGCTGCATTTCTGGCAGGTAAGATCAGGTTCCTTGAGATATATGACATGATAGAGTATGCCATGTCACAGCATACAGTTATTCAGGATGCAAAGCTTGATGATATACTTGAAAGTCGTGACTGGACGAAAGAACTTCTGACAGGCAGGTATGACCTGTCGTTCTGAGGGGTTTTTTATCGATGAACAAAAGTAAGATTCCTCGACTTCGCTCGCAGTGACATAGTTTTATAAGTAATATATAAGGAATAGTATGAATATAATAGCAATCATATTGATGTTTGGCATAATAGTATTTGTCCATGAATTTGGACATTTTATATTTGCCAAAATGAATAGAATAAAGGTCAATGAGTTCTCTATAGGAATGGGACCTTCTGTAGCCAGCTGGACCAGAAAGGATACTATGTACTCCATCAGAGCACTTCCTATAGGAGGGTACTGTCTGATGGAAGGACTTGGTGAAGAATCAGACAACATAAATGGATATAACAATAAGTCAGTTCTGGCGAGACTTATGGTTTCATTTGCGGGTCCTCTTTTCAACTTCATACTGGCATTTCTGTTATCAATTATTATATGCCATTTTTATACTGTTGATCCTCCTGTAATTACCAAAATTATGGAAGGAAGTGCAGCCGAGGAGGCTGGTATAATGCCGGGTGATGAGATAATAAGCCTGGATGGAAGTAGAATATATAACTATAGAGAGATAACTCTATACTCGATGATGAATGAGCCAGAGAAGCCGGTTGATATAGTTTTTCAGCGTAATGGTGAGAAGCACGAGGTTACCCTTGTGAAGAAGAAGGATAAAGAATCAGGAAATTATTACTTTGGATTCATTAGTACGGGTAGACAGTCTGAAGGTATCCTGGATGAACTGAAGTTCTCAGCTCTTGAAGTGAGATTCCAGATGAAGGCAGCTATTTCGTCAGTTAAGATGCTTGTGACAGGTCATGCTTCAAAGGATGATCTGATGGGACCGGTCGGAATAGGAAATACCATGAATGATATCATGGAAGAAGCCAAAGAAGAAGTTAAGGATGAGGGCGTATGGAATCAGTTTCTGAACGTGATGCTAAATGTTATAAATTTTGCAGTACTTCTAAGCGCTAATCTTGGTGTAATGAATCTTCTTCCGGTTCCTGCACTGGATGGTGGAAAAATCCTTTTTGTGCTTGTAGAGGCAATATCAGGAAAGAAGGTTCCGCCAGAGAAAGAAGCTGTAGTAAATGGAATCGGAGTAGCGCTATTGATGCTGCTTATGATATTCGTGTTCTTTAATGATTTGGGAAATGTGTTACATAAATAGTAATCAACAAACAGTCTAAGATTTTATTTGTGAAATTCAATATATGATAATAAATACTTGCATTCTGTTGAGGCATGTGATATATTGACGTCAAGCTAAGAAGTTAACAACAAGAATTATCACACGAAAACCCCAGCGTCTGCCAACGCTGGGGTTTTCTTCACAATTTGACGATATGTGCATCGTTTTGGGCTAATCATTACTAAAAAATCTGTCTAGCCACTTGCAAATATAATAGCCAATTATACTTGCCGTAACAGATAATAAGAAATTAACAACAAATAGCAAATTATCACCTCCTTTCTAATGGATAAGGAGAGTAATGACATTTTTATTATACAATAATAGCATATAAATATCAATTAAATATCAAAAATACATAAAGAGTAAGGAAAATGAACAGTAGAGAAAATACAAGAAAAATAAAAATCGGGGACGTTACAATAGGTGGCGGTAATCCCATAGCTATTCAGTCCATGACTAATACAGAGACATCTGATATAGATGCTACAGTTGCGCAGATACT
>OCTX012031299.1_pt1 | contig 14957 bp, 11 predicted proteins | sample 1539691 | NCBI WGS metagenome assembly OCTX01 (sample SAMN02144231, study PRJEB22623) | gut metagenome | biome: sheep rumen | host: Ovis aries | place: New Zealand | reverse complement strand
TCGCTGCCGCAAGGTGCGTCTTTCCCGTTCCGGGAGAGCCGACAAAGAGTATGTTCTCGTTGCCTTCGATAAACCTGAGGGTTGCCAGGTTGCAAAAGTCAATGTAAGAATGTAGGTTTTCCTACATTTTTATTTTGGCTTTTTATTCATCATCAGTTATTAGCTGAAGCTGATCTTTTAATCTGTAGGAAGGACCATTAATGTTCAATACCTGACTGTGATGTAACAGTCTGTCAAGGAGTGCATTCGTAAGCACAGGGTCTCCAAATACCTCTGGCCATTTAGAGAATGTCAGGTTAGTCGAGATAAGGGTACTGGACTTCTCGTATCTCTTCGCAATGAAATTGTTGAGGTTGTTGCATAGACAGTAACATAAAAAAAACGGACATTTAAGTTGTCTAAAACTTGACATAGTACCAAAGTAATGTTGGCGGAGCAAAGCTCGCTGCATTCATCGATGCGGCTGTGGTAGACAGTATCAAGGAACTGGAGAAGAGAGAAGATGACTTGTCAAAAGCTGGTGTGACCATGCTGGAGCAGATGAGTCCCCAGTTTTTGGAATTCGTGCTGGATGCGTACCGGAGTTTGAAATACGAAAAAATAAAAACGAAAAAGGCGTCGATAATTTCTACAGAATAAGGTATAATGAATTCGGTGGAAAATAAAAACGCGAGAACCGTTTTTAGAAGGGAGAATGCTACATGAAAATACTTCGTATTACAGCACAAGGGCTTCCGTTGCTTAAGGAGGACTTGGATATTTGCTTTTACACTCAGCAGCGTGTGAGCGAAGATGACAAGAATAATTTGTATAACCTGATTGATAACTATTACCTTCATTCTGCATGTGCGTTTATTGGAATCAATGCTTCTGGTAAAACCTCTGTGTTGAAAGTCATCAATTTAGCACTGAACATTATAAAGAATGAGCCAATCAATCATGTGGAGGCAAAAACCATTCTTGGAGGATCAGAGAAAGCTACGATTCACACATACTTTTATGATAAACGCAAATATATCTGCTGTCTTGAAACCGTGATTACAGCGAAAAAAGCAAAGACAGGCGATTATGTGTATTCAATCTTGTCTGAAAGACTATGGGAGAAGCCGATTGCAAGCGTTAAGTCGAAAAAATATTTGACGGATTTCGATGGAATAGAGCCTGTTGATTCACGTAATAGCAATGAAGCTTATCTTTCAGATGATGTCAGCTTTATTATCGCTCATAATAAAAAGGTAAATGACGCTGTTGATGTGTTTAGCCTTCTTTCTTATACGAATGTGAATGTTTTGCCTTTTACAGAAAATATTCCGCTGGAAGTGATTGCTTTTCTTGACCCGACCATCGAGAAGCTATGTTTTGAGCAGGCGGAAGGAAAAACATTTATTCATCTGAAATTTAGAGATGAAGATGAGATAATCTTGAATAATGCGGTAGATCTTGAACAGTATTTGTCCTCTGGTACAATTAAGGGCATTATTACATTTTCGATGGTGAAAGAGGTTCTTCAATCTGGAGGATACCTTCTGGTAGATGAAATTGAAAATCATTTTAATAAAGAAATTGTAACTACTCTGATGCGTTTCTTCATGGACAGCCGACTTAACAAAAGAGGCGGAACGCTGATTTTTACAACGCATTATCCGGAACTGCTAGATGAATATGACCGAAATGATGGGATTTATATCGTAAGAAATCGAAATGGCATCACAGTGGAAAACTTGAGCTATATTCTAAAGCGCAACGATATTAAGAAGAGCGATGCATATCAAAGCGGATTCCTGGAAGGAACAACTCCAGCGTATGAAGCATATATGCGTTTGAAGAAAAATCTGGCCGCTTCTATTAAATAAGGGAGTGGTAGGATGAAGTTAGCACCATATAGAGTGTATATGTGAAGGATCAGCAGAAACTGCAATTATTGATGTTCTAGTGGATAATAATCTTTTGATTTTTACAAGAGAAGATATGCTTGAAGAAAATATTATTCGCTGCAGGAGTGCTAAGACATTTGAGAAACGCTTCTTGCGTAAAGGATTTAAAAATCAGATCTCTGTCATAAGGATTCTTGACTCTCGAAGAGAAGAGTTTAGGCTTAGCAAAGCCTATGAGAAGAAGGTTGATGTGATCAATGTTATTACTGCTCCGGAGATAGAGATGCTGATTATTCATAACGAAGGAGCTTATGAGCGATTTAAGCGCTCAGGAAAGAAACCTAGTGAATTCTGTAAAGCAGATCTTCGTATGCATAATGTGAAATCGTATGATTTTGTGAAAGATTATTTTAGTAATCCACAGACATTAGTTAATGCAATAAAAGAGTATCGTAGAACCGCAAATATTCCTAAAAGTGAATATAGTTTATCAGATCTGTTAAAATAAAGATTTGCCCACTGGCGTACTGTGTAAATCCTACATGGTACGCTGGTGGGCTTCTTTTTTTGCCTCATTCCGCATGAACCACAGACAGCAACCCCGGCATGCTCCGAAGTGCAGTTGTGGCTTATGCGGGCTTTTTGTGTTATGTGGTCAACGGGTTACAAAATCATACTCCCAATCCGTATAAAATTGCTTTCAGTTCCTTTATCATTCGGGTAAGAATCTCCTGCTCAAGTGTGTTGCAGTGCAAAAGCAGACGGTGAATCTCGGAATCGGCAGTGGAAGCCGAGTGTGTCAGACTGTCTACGAGAAGGGCGTCTGCTGATACGTTCAATGCATTTGCGATATCAACCAGAGTATCCAGGCTCGGACGGTTGATAGCTGATTCAATAACACTGATGTGTTTTCGGGTCATGTTAAGCTGTTCCCCAAGAGCCTCTTGCGTGATACCAGTTTGTTTGCGGGCGTTTGAAATACGCTTGCCCAAAGCTTCATAATCAATGGCCATGTGTGTTCCTCCTTATGTTTACCCGCATAAGGCTGTAACAATTATCCCGTAGAGAAAAATACATAGCAACTGGTTATAGAAGAGTTTAAGACCGCAAAAGCTCACACCCCTATCTGCTGTGTGGTCTTAGCCTGCTATGTAGCAGAACATGGAATATATCGGTCATTTTTTCAAGTGTTTCAATATTGCGAGGATAGCGACCATCACGCTCCCATCCGATGATTGTTCGTTTGCTGACTCCGAGATACTTTGCCAACTCGTCTTGTGTTAAAGTGTTTTTCTTTCGTAAATCACAATCTTTCTCTCCAAATTTTATGTTTGCAACCTTTCTGTGGAGCAGTTATCGTACTATAACAATGTGCAACGGAATTTGTAAGTAATATATTCAGAATGTGCAATAAGATTTACAATTTCCCCTTGATGGCATTAATAAAATCTATTGAATACATCAAATAAATGTGATAACCTTTCAACGTACATTTATATAATTGTGTAAATACAAATATATTGGGATTGGGAGAAAATAGAATGTTAAATTATTTTGGGGAAATTAAATAATAAGCATCTTAATGGTAAGCAATAGTTGTTTACCATTTTTCTAGTTCTTTCAGTTATTAAGGGGAGTGAATGAAAATGTTAAAGAAGATTTTAAGAAGACGTAATTTCTTAATCTTACAAGCAATTACATCAATTGTATTGATGATTATGGTTGTAAGATTAGGATTAGTCCCAATGAAGTATTTAATCATTGTTGGATTAGTATTAGTTGCTTTAGAATCAGGTATGTATGTATGGCTACAACCATATAAACATAGACATCATCATGACAAGAAAGGTAAGACAAGATACTTAGCTGGTAAGATTGTATCCTTTGTATTATCTTTACTAATGGTTGTTGGCAGTATTGCTGTTAGTAAAGGTAATAAGAGTATTGATGAAATATTTGGTGACAATAATGAAGAGATTACTTATTCAGTTATTGTTCTTAAGAACAGTTCATATAAAAAGTTAAGTGATCTCAATGGTAGAAGTATCGGAATTCAACCTAATGTTGATACTACAAACCAAAACTATGTGCTAAAAGAGATTGCTAAAAAAGCCACATTAAGTCCTACTGAATATTTAAACTATCAAGCAGTAGCTGAAGGATTAGTTAGTCATTCAGTAGAATGTATCCTACTAAATGAAGCTTATAGAACAGCACTAGCTGAATATGATAGTAACTTCTCTAAAGATACAAAAGTTATTTGGAAATATACATTAACACAAAATGTTAAGCCACAAACAAAGAGTACAAATGCTGCAGGTACATTTATTGTTTATATTTCTGGTATTGATGCTTATGGTACTGCATCAACAGTATCAAGAAGTGATGTTAATATGATTGTCACTGTTAATACAAATACGCACAACATTCTGATGACATCTATTCCAAGAGATTACTATGTACCATTAGCTAATTCAGGTAAAGAAGATAAATTAACACACTCTGGTTTATTTGGTGTAGAAAACACAGTTAAAACTGTTGAAAACTTCATGGATATCGATATTGATTATTATGCAAGATTAAACTTCACAACATTAACTGAACTTGTTGATGCAATTGGTGGTATAGATGTTTATAGCGATAAAGATATTAAACTATTACATGGTAGAGATCTTCATGAAGGTGTTAACCATATGGATGGTGCAACAGCATTAGCTTTCGCAAGAGAACGTTATGGTTATGAATCTGGTGACTATCACCGTGTGCAAAACCAACAAGATGTTCTTACAGCTATCATCAAGAAAATGCTATCTCCAACACTACTTACAAACTATACAAAGATTCTTAATGCAGCAGGTGATTCTTTCACTACAAATATGCCAGCCGACAAGATGAAAGAATTAGCTAATGAACAGCTTAATACAAATGCATCTTGGAACTTCTCTAGTCGCATTATGCAAGGAACAGGTAAAATGATGACAGGTGGTTATATGATGCCTAATACTAAGCTTTACTATACAATTCCTAACGAAGATAGCGTTAAACAAAATAAACAATATATCAAAGATGTCTTGTCTAATGACACATTGAATTAATAGAAAGGAACTCTATGGATAATACTTTTTTAACTGAAACAAACAATGAAGAAGAAGATACCATTGATTTAATGGAAATCTTCAAACAGCTTAAAACACATATCAGATCTATTGTTCTTACAACACTCTTAGTTGCACTTCTTGTAGGTGTAGTAACTGTCTTCTTTATTCCAAAGAAGTATGAATCTACTGTACGCTTATATTTGAAACCTGATTCTTCTACAGGTGTTTCTGATTATAGTCAGGTAAATGCAAATAACTTATTAGTAAATAACTATGTAGAAATGATTAAAGGTAACAATATTACTGAAAAGGCTGCAACAGCACTTAAGATTAATCAGGCAGAAGTATCTTCTTCACTTGCTGTAAGCAATGAAACAAATACTCAGGTTATTTCAATCACTTCAACAACGACTGATCCTGCTTTATCAAAGAGAATTGTTGATCAAGTCACAAAGACATTTAGAGATGAAGTAAGAGAAAACTTAAATGTTACTAATATTACTATTATTGATAACTCTAAGATTGCGACTTCACCAGTATCACCATCATTACCTAAGAACTTAGCTATTGGTGCACTTGCTGGTGCAGTATTATCTATTGCGGTTGTTATTATTAGAATGCTTATGGATACAAGAATCCATAATAAAGATGAAGCTGAACAGTATCTTGGTATCCCTAACTTAGGTGCTGTACCATTTATTGAGAATAAGTAATGGAGTTCGTAGATATTCATGGACACTATGCATGGGGTATTGATGATGGTATTAGGGATCTAGATGAAGCCAGAGCAGCATTACAGAATGCATCAAAGGTTGGTGTAAGAGTCATTGCTGCAACACCTCATGTTATTAGTGGAACACACTTTGAAAAAGATATCCAACACTTTAAAGAACGTATCAACGAACTAAAGAAAGAAGCAAGTCAAGTAGGTATTGAAGTTCATGAAGGAAGTGAACTCTTCCTCAATCATGATGCACCAAGTGCTATAAGAAGTGGTTATTTCATTCCCTATGAAAATACTAAATATGCATTATGTGAATTCGATGTCAGAAGAAATCTACCTGATGATGAAGATGAAGTAGAAGAATACCTTTATTCATTTAAATCACATGGTTATACACCTGTAGTAGCACATGTTGAACGTTACTTCAAAAAGGGTATTGATATTGATCGTGTGAGTGAATGGGTGGATATGGGGTATATCATTCAAGTCAATGCATCCAATCTTATTGGTACACATGGTTCAACAGTTCTCAAGAATGCTGAAGCATTAATTGAGAACAATCTAGCTATGTTAGTAGCGAGTGATACACATAAGAGTGAAGGAAGACGTTCTCCTGCTACTCTTGTAGATGCATATGCATTTATAAGCAAGAAATATGGTGAAGATACAGCACATATTCTCATGCATGATAATCCACTTCATATTCTACATAATAAACCTATTGTAAGAACACAAGTAAAAAAACCAAGTTTCTTTAAGAAACTATTTGGGAGGTAGACATAATGGCTAAAAGAAAGAAAAGAACACATACTGGTCATACATATAGTATTCTCGATAAGTCTGGTGAACACCAGCAGTTTGACTTTGCTGAAGTTTTCAGACATATTAGAACCAATATTGAATATTCAGCAACAGATCAAGAAATCAAATCCGTATCAATAACATCAACACAGGCTGATGAAGCTAAATCAACTGTATCAATGAACTTAGCTTATATCTTTGCAGCGAAATATAAGAAAGTACTTATCATAGATGCGGACTTAAGAAAAAGAACACTTCATAAATACATGAATCTACCAAATGATGAAGGTTTAACTGATGCAGTTAGAGAATTTGGTAAGACACATTTGTATGATCCAAAGTTCTTGAAAGTACTTGAACATGAAAGTTTTGCAGGTAATTTATTTGTCCTTACATCAGGAACTCAAGTACCAAACCCTACAGAAGTATTAGGCTCTAAAAGCTTTGCCGACTATATGAAAGAATTAAAGAAACATTTTGACTTCATTATTGTTGACTGTCCACCTGTACTTCAAACATCTGATCCAGTTCCTGTTGGTAATGCTGTTGATGGAACAATCTTCGTTGTATCTGCCCAGGATACTAATAGAAAAGATGCTACTGCAGCAGTAGAAATGTTGAAGAGAAATAAGGTTAATATTCTTGGCTCCGTATTGACTAAAGCTGAAATGCATGATGCCTCAGCATATTACTATTATTACTAATGCTTAAGAATATTGGTTTTAAAATATCTGTTGTTGTTATAGTCGCTATGATTGTAAGCCTTCTTGGCTACAATCATTACACTGAAAAGAAGAATGCGGAGTCGCTAAGCAAAGAAAAAGTAACAACACCAACAGAAACAAAGCCTGAAAACACAAAGAATAATATCGTTGCTATTGGAGATGGGTTTGTCAATGGACAAACTAATTTCATTGATGCATTAGCTAATAACGCTAATGCAAATGTCACACAGTTTGGTGGCGTCAATGATACATCAACTGATGTAGCCATTAGAGCAAATGCCCTTAATGTCTATGTCAACAATATCACCATGCCATCTTCCGTATCACCAGTAGCCGTAACGCTCTATAACCAGCAAGGAGAAGCACTTGATGCCTTACATGGCAAGGGCACTAACTTCGACAATGTCACAATTGGCGGTATAGAAGGACAGCTCTCTTATAACCAACAAGATAAGAAACTCTACTTTGCAAGACATGATGCGGGTAAAGAAACATCCATCACTAAACTAACACAGGTTGAAGGCAAGAAAGTTGACTTTAATGCGAATGGTAGCTATGTTTTCTTTGTAGGTCAGAATGATCCCTATTACAAAGGATCAATCTTTAAAACAATCAACAACATCAATTATATTGTGAAGAAATACAACATCAATAAATATGTTGTTGTATCTCTTACAAGTAAAAGACATTATCACATTGTTGATGACATGAATGATGTATTGAAAGAAGAATACAAAGATCATTATCTAAACTTTAGAACATATCTTCTTACAAATGGACTAAAAGATGCAGGTATTCAGCCTACTAAACAAGACACTACTGATATCACACAACACAAGATACCAACATCATTACTCAATCAAGATCTCTTTACAGGTAATAAGTCATTCAATGACTTACTTGCAAAGCAATTATATGAAAAATTAAAAGCATTAAATTATCTACAATAATTACACATTCAATCAGGGTATCTCTATATTAGGTAGGGATACCCTTTTTGTTTATATGACGTATATTAAAAAGATAGAATGTATAATATTATCGTGTTTTGAAAATCAACTTGGTGTGCTCTAAGGCTATGATAAAATAGATGTAATGGAGGTGGAGTATGATTAAATATGAAAAGATTATAAATTCAGATATGCCAATAAAGCTTGTAAGATTTACTGGTGAAATATATCAGTATATTGATAAACATTGGCATAATAGTATTGAAATTGTTTTAGCTATTTGTGGTGGTTCAACGGCATTTATAGATGGTAAATACTATCCATTATATCAGAATGATACAGGCATACCTGTAATCATCAATTCCTGTGCTATACATTCCTTTGGAACACCAAATACATCAGGTCCCTATATTGGCTTAGCTCTTCAAATAAACTATGATTTCTTTAAAAGTGTTTACAATGATATCGATCATATTCAATTCAAACAGCCTGATTCTCATAGCTGCAATCAAATAAAAGAATGTTTATATAAACTTGTTGAATGCTTTGAACTAAGAAACAAAAATAAAAGAATTGAAATAATTGGACAAGTCTATCATCTTATCTATTTACTTGTCAGTGAACTTGGAGAAAAGAAGAAAGATTCAGTCATACAGAAAAGCAACAAGAATAAACACCGACTAACCTCAATCGTTAAATACATAGATGCACATTATCAAGATAAACTGACAATTGAAGTCATCAGTGACCACTTTAATCTATCCGAAGGTCATCTATCAAAAATCTTTAAAGATAATATGGATATCACTATCAAAGCATATATATCGCAAATAAGAGTGAGTCACGCTCATGACATGCTTATTCATACTGATTTACCTCTTATTGATATAGCCCTATCATCAGGATTTCCTAATACAAAAGCCCTCAATAAAGAATTCAAACATCTATATGATATTTCTCCATTAGAATATCGGAGAAAGATTAATATGTATGATCATTAACTGAATATTCGTTTTTAGCCTCTTTTCTATGAGTTTTTGTCCAAATATAAGCGCTTACATTTGATAAAATACCATATAGATGAGGAGGAAAAGGAAAATATGAAAGGAAAAAGGATAATTGTAAGTGGTTTTGTGAGTTCAATGATGATCTTATCAACTGCAGTTATACCAGTCTTTGCATCGGGAATAGGCGTTGCTACAGGAAGCCAGAAAGCTTATGTAGTGAATGATGACTGGGGCAGTGGTGTTTCTAAGACAATCATGACACTTGACAAAACCATTGATGCTAATTCAGTAGCGAAGGGAGATTTCAAAGTTGTACAGACTGCTGGTAAAACAGAAAGCAATCGTACAATTATTGATGCTTACACATCTAATGCCAATGGTGACAAGATTGGAAATAATTCTAATTTTGTGACTGTTGAAATGAAGATTTCTCCTAAAGAAGGCAGTCCTATTGAGTGGAATATGTCGACATGGAGAAATAACTGGGCAAATCCATATCAATTGGATGTAAGTATTAATGATGGAGAAGATATTAAGAGTGGCAATGAATCTATCACAAAATTAGATGTTGATCCAAATATCAATGTCGCACAAGACGGTAAAATCGTACCACAGCTAAATGGTTTTTCATTTAAAGACAACAAGTTTACATCACAGACATTTATTGATAATAATGATACGGTATCTTATTCACTCTACACACCAGCTAAAGATAGCCATAAAAATGCTTTAGTCATTTGGAATCATGGCATTGGTGAAACTGGTACTGATGTACAGATTGATTTACTTGGAAATAAGGTAACTGCTTTAGGTAGTGAGAAGTTCCAGGATATTATGGATGGAGCCTATGTACTTGTTCCACAAAGATCATATAATACAAAGACATCAACAGTTGAAGCTTTAATTGATAAGGTCTTAAAGGATAATCCTGATATTGATGCGAATAGAGTGATTATTGGCGGATGCTCTGCTGGTGGCTTATTTACAATGAATATGATTCTTGACTATCCAACATTCTTTGCTGCTGCATATCCTATTTGTCCAGCTAAACAAAGTAAAGATGTTACTGATGAACAGATCAATTCATTAAAGAACTTACCAATCTGGTTCATTCATGCAAAGAATGATGGAACAGTTAAATTTGATACAACAAGTAAATTACTAGTTGAAAGATTAAAGGCAGCTGGTAATACAAATGTACGTACTTCCTTCTTTGATGATGTCCATGATACAACAGGACGTTTTACTAATGAAGATGGAACACCATATACATATGATAGCCATTGGTCATGGACTTATTTTGATAATAATGAATGTGTTGATAATGGTGAAACAATATGGCAATGGATGAGTAAACAGACAAAAGCAAATGTAGTCGCAAATGGCACACAAAAAGCTTATATTACAGGTGAAGACTGGGGGCCAGCAGTACGTAAAACGATTCTTACACTTGATAAGGTTGTTGATTCTGATTCCGTAAATGCGGAAAACTTTAAAGTTGTTGAAGAAAAGAATGGCATTAAAGACTGGTCTACTGGAGAAGAAGGTATCGTAAGTGCTAAACGCCAGGTTACGAATGCATATACTTCTGATGAAAATGGCAATAAAGTGACTACTAATTCTAGATATGTTACATTAGAAATGTATGTCTCACCTAATGATGGTTCACCATTCATTTATCGTCTATCAACAGGACTTAATAGCTGGTGCAACCCATATAAGCTTAATGTCAGTTTGAAGAGTGGTGCAACACTTAAAGCAAGTGAACAAGATATTACAGCATTAAATATCACATCAACAATTGATGTCGAAAAGAATGGTAAAATCGCTCCACAATTAGAAAAATTCGCACAGAAATATTATAAAGCAAATGATGGTAGATCATATTCATATTCAGAATATCAGCCACAGCAAGATAATAAAAAGAATGCCCTTGTGATTTGGCTTCATGGTGCTGGTGAAGGTGGAACTGATACTTCAATTGACCTTCTTGCCAATGAAGTTACTGCCTTAGCAGGTGACAAATTCCAAAGCGAACTCAACAATGCCTATGTTATTACACCACAATGTCCAACAATGTGGATGGATGGTGGTAATAAAACATACCAGAATGGTGACAAGGGTTCAATCTATGCAAAGGGATTATTCGATCTAATTGATAACTATGTTAAAAATAATTCTGACATTGATACGAATAGAATCTATATTGGCGGATGCTCTAATGGTGGTTATATGACTATGGAAATGATTCTAAAGCATCCAGATTACTTTGCAGCAGCTTTCCCAATTTGTGAAGCATTCTATGATGAATATATCACTGATAAACAGATTCAGTCGTTAAAGAACTTACCAATCTGGTTCACATATGCCAAGACTGATACAACAGTTGACTTTACAAAGACAACAGAACCAACAGTCAAGAGATTATTAGCTGCTGGTAATAAGAACGTTCATGTTTCAGCATTTGATGATGTTCATGATACTTCAGGATTATACAAAGATGCTAATGGTAAACCATATGAATACAATGGTCACTGGTCATGGATTTATTGGGACAATAATGAATGCTTCGATAGTAATGGCGTTAATGCCTGGAACTGGTTAGGTCAACAGGCTAAGAAAACAGTTGAAAATACTACACCTGTAGAATCAAAAACTACTTCTAATGTATCAAAGCCTACTACAAGCAAGACTTCTACAAAATCAACAACAACTTCAACAAAAGCAGTGAAGACAGGAGATAGTACTTCTTTTGCAGGTCTTGTAGTTGTCTTCATCACTTCTTTACTTGCACTCATTTTCTTAAGCAAGAAGAGACAAAATCAATAATTGAACTTCTAGCCACACTCATATGAGGCCATCTCATTAAGGTGTGGCTTTTTTCGTTTCAATTCAAATAAAAACAACAGCTAGAAATCTAACTGTTGCTTGAAGTGTTATACTTAGTAAGCTATTTTACCGCAAGAATATCATTAATAATCTTACGTAAGATATTACCATAATCTTTATCAGTTGCCCAGCCAACACCATTCGGGTTTTCTTGAGAGCCCAACCATTCAACATATTGAGCACTGCCTTTAGTTACATATTGATAGCGAGCATCAACTAATGGATACTTAAGTATAGGATTCTTTATTGCATAAGCTTTTAAATGTTGTATATGAGCACGAATACCTTCTCGAACTGATTTGAATGTGTTACTTGGCTTACTTATATCAATGGATCCTAAGCCAGCAAAATTATATTGTTCAATCTTTACTTTACCGGTATAAGTCAAGAAACCAGTTTCATTGCACATTTGTGCGAATGCAACCTCAGGACGAATACCTTCTGCCGTCGCTTCCTGATAGTAGACATGAACAAAGTCATTGATAGTTTTTACTTCACTATCATGGCTACTATAGTAAGTTGGGAAGTTCGCCTTACTTGAGTAGTATTTCACCATTTGCGCTTCAGTTGCTTTTGGCGCACCACTTATTTCATAGAGCTGGGATGTAGTATTCTGACTTGATTGTGAATTGTTAGGAGCAGTAGGTCTCGTGATTGTGTTTGGTTGAGGTAATCTATTGGCAATACGGCCTTCATTCTTTCCATATTTTATGTAATGTAAATAATAAGCTGCATTATTATTGCCATAAGCTTTTCTTAAATCTTCATAGTTGGCTCTATAGTAGGAAAGAATAAACTGTGAACTAGCCTGACGTGATTCTTTCATGCCATACTTCACAAAGTGATTTAAGACAGCCTGATCATTATAAGTGCCATAAGCTTTCTTTAAATCACTATATTTGTTGATATAGAAATTGAAGTCATAGACAGCAGAGTAATCAATACCATTGAGCTTAGTGACATAACCAACCATTTGTGTTGTACCAGTTGTCTTACGTTTTTCTTTAGCGCCATAACGAATATAATGCATATAGTAACTCTTTAGGTTATCACCATAGGCAGCTCTTAAATCAGTATATTCTAAACGGTAGGAATTAACATCAAATGTAGCCTTTGCCTGACGGCCTTCATTCATGCCATACTTCACAAAATGATTTAAGACAGCCTGATCATTATAGGCACCATAGGCATTCTTTAAATCACTATATTTATTGATGTAATAATTGAAGTCATAGACTGATGAATAGTCAACACCATCAAGTTTAGTTACATAACCAACCATTTGTGTTGTACCAGTTGTCTTACGTCCTTCTTTAGCACCATAGCGAATATAATGCATATAGTAATTTTTCAGGTTATCACCATAGGCAGCTCTTAAATCAGGATATTCTAAACGATAGGAATTGACATCAAAATTAGCACTAGCTCTTAGTCCCTTAGCCATGCCACTTTCTACAAAGTTCTTAATCAAGCCAGCACCATCAGTTGCTTTATATTGAGACTGCAAAGTTGGATTATTCTTGTAGTAATAGTCTTGATTATAGACTGCTGCGTAATTAACACCTTTGTATGTTGTGACATTTTGAATTGGTGAAGTTGGTTTAGTATTCGAAGATATAAGTTTGTCAGCTACACGTCCTTCATTATAACCATATTTAATATAATGATTAAAATATGCCTTTGTATCATTACCATAGGCTTTTTGTAAGTCGGCATAGTTCTGCTTGTAGTATGATACGTTGAATGATGCGATAGCCTGACGACCTTCATTCATACCATATGTTAGGAAATGATTGAAGACGGCATTTCTATTTGTACCATATGCTTTCTTTATATCTGAATACTTGTTGATATAGTAATTGTAGTCATAGACTAAAGCATAATCACTTTCACGTACTATACTTACTGGTTCATGTGTTGAATAGTAGTTATTAATACCCTTGGCATCAGCACGTCCCAATGCTTTAAGTTTAGCTTCAGTAGACAAGTATTTTCCAAGCTCTGTTGGATTTGAGATAAAAGCATGTTCAACAATAATACCAGTCATGGCATTGCTTTTGGCTCCTCTGACAATGGCATAATAGTCAGCTATTGAGCCATCACTATATTTAGTGCCATTTGCAGAATTTCTAGTGAATGCTCCACGTTTCTTAATACCTAAACTGCTGATCTCTTTTAAGATAGAATTAGCAATATTTTCCCCTTCAGTATGGAGCTGAGGATATAAGCTTGTATTAGGTATTTCTACCTCAGCACCAGTTGCACTGCTTCCTGCTGAGTTAATATGAACACTAATCAAAGCATCAGCATTCTTTTCTCTCGCATAGTCAGTACGATAAGTAAGGGACTTATAGGTATCAGTCTCTCTTGTCATATAGATTCTATATCGACCTGTTGCTTCGAGCTGTGTTTTGAGTTCTTTGGCAATGGATAAGGTCATATTCTTTTCATAATAGCTTTTACCATTATATGTGCCAACAGCACCACTGTCATTCCCACCATGACCGGGATCTATAACTAAAACAACAGGATTAGCTGCTTTAACATCAGTTGCCTGTAATGTAAGTATGAGCATGCCTGAAAGCATAAAAGAACTCATCTTAATGAGATGTTTTTTTCTATCGATTTTACTTTCCATAGACTACCCCCTTGATGTTTCTATACTACCATAAAAAAACTCATAATGTTATTGAAAAATACAACATTTCTCACTAATAAAGCTCTTTTTTTGAAAACCACTAGCACGATAAGATAAACATTTTTATATGCATATAACATTAAATATACAACAATGCTCTCATATCTTCTAAAAAGACTAATCGATCACTAAAAGAATGAAGATCATTAATCCCCATAATACGATAAATCGTAGAGGGAAAATCAGCTAAA
>OCTX012262531.1_pt1 | contig 14963 bp, 15 predicted proteins | sample 1539691 | NCBI WGS metagenome assembly OCTX01 (sample SAMN02144231, study PRJEB22623) | gut metagenome | biome: sheep rumen | host: Ovis aries | place: New Zealand | reverse complement strand
CCTCTGGCTATCAAGTCGTTAGCCTCGTTTTGTGAAAGCCGGAACATGAAATCATCGGGAAAACTGTCGAGATTTCTCCTTTCCTTCTTTGCCATAGCCTAAATATTTGCACAACTCAAAAACAGAAGCTATTTTTGCAATCAACCGCAGAAAAATGTGAATTATTTACACTTTTCTGCACTTAACAATGCGCCAAGCGAATTCGTATCTCGATGAACAACCTCCAGGAAAATGGAGGGCTCTATAGCATTCCCAATCCGCTTGCCGACTGGGCGCTGAAACTGTCGGAGAGATAATACAGTTTTAGTACGGCGCTGGCCCATTTTCGGAAAAAGGACAGGTTGAATTCTCTTCTAATTCATCACATTTGTAGATGTTACTCACGTGCCGGACAATCACCGTTCTGTCTACGCCAAAAAGAAGTCCCATTTGAGCATGAGTTAGCCAAACGGTATCTTGTTCTAATCGGACCTCCAGGCGAACAGAATCGTCGGGGTTATATATAGCCACTTCGCCAACCTCCATAGAGGACGGGATAGGCAACTGTCGCATTTTTTGCGTCAGTTGCGTTTCTGTATTATTCTTTCTTTCCCTTCGACTCTTCAAAACAATGCCGTGTGGATTTTGGCGTAACTAACAATTTGATTATCAGTATGTGGTCGCAATTTGCGACCCGGTCCTTCGCTTTTCAAGGAAGAGAAACACCCCCGCAGCCACGAGCACTGCAAGGAGGATGATACCGATTATTCTTGATGCCTTTTTCATATTCCGAGTTGGTGAAGGAAATGCTGCAGGATGTCAGGGCGGAGAAGCAGCGGGAACACAAGCCCGTAGACTGCCCCCCAGAAGTGAGCCGTATGGCCGATATTGTCGGCGTTGCGCCTTGCCATATACCAGCAGTAGAGAAGGTACAGCGGCGCGAAGACGAACCCCGGAACCGGGATGGGAATAAGGTAGATGTAGATACCCATCTTCGGCTCGAAGAGGATGCTGGCAAAGAGGATGGCCGATACCGCTCCCGACGCACCCACGGCGCTGTAACTCCAGTCGTCCCTGTACTTGAAGAGGTCCCAGAGGGAGGACACGATGATGGCCGTCAGATAGAGGACCACATAGAGGATCTGCCCGAGGGGCTCACCCCAGACGGCCACGAAGTACTGCTCCACTACCCTGCCGAAGAAATACAGGGTGAGCATATTGAAGAAGAGGTGGCCCCATCCGCCGTGGACGAACCCGTAGGTCAGGAGCTGCCACCACTTCCTGCGGTGCCATACATCGTGGGCGCTGAACTTCAGCTTGTCAAGGTCCAGGCCGCCATAGAAGCACAGGATGCTTACGGCTGCAGTGAGGATGATAATGATGATGGTTACCATGACTGCAAAGATACGCAATTACCCTGACAGCTGTTCATTATTTTCAGGTGCCGGTCAAGTTTTTCCATAGCCCGTCCAGCTTCAGACGGGAGAGAGTGACATCACCAGCAATGCATCAATTCTGATTTGTCAAGATCCGGTAGTACTTCCCGTTCCTTATAGCAGATGACATCCAAGTATGCTTCTGTTCTTTGATAGTATATCTTTCTTTTTATCTGGAAGGAGCGTACCTTTTTATCCCAAAGGAGATAGTTGAAATCTGCATCGGGAAAGGCTTCCTTTATCATGCTCACATATGAATTTACTAACTCAAGCAGTTTGGATTTGCCCACTCGCCCCATTGAAAACAAGGCACGATTATTCTGCTGCTCTGCATTGAATTTCTGAGCCAGATGTGTAATCGATTCCAGGTCATCTGACTCAACGACCAGGATGTTATCTGCCACCTCCTCAATGAATGATCCTTTGATATAGAGGTTAGGGCCTAATGTGTCTGTGTGGATTCTACTGAAACAGAATTCAATTTCAGGAAAACGGGACACAATCTTCCGGATTATCTCCAGGACATTAATCTCATAAGACTGCGGTGTCTGCCACCAATAAAGAGAAGTATCGCCACCGCTAAAATAAGCAGGCTCATTGGAATCATGGAAGAACGCAGTCATATCATGCCCCCATTCTTTCTGACTGACTGTTTTGGTAATTCTCTTTGCGTACCGGATTAACTCCTTTGGGAATGAATCGCCTCGTTTGAACGGTTCCAATAAGTAACCCAGGGAGGCTGTGTAAATAATGTCTCTCATATTGTCAGAATTTGTTATGATATACTATAGAATCAAATGTGGAAAAATTCAAAAATATTTAGACTTTTTCAGGGCACAAAAAAGGCGGCCCTTGACGAGACGCCTGGAGGTATTTGAAAACTATGTGACAAACTAAAAGGAGATTCTGGGCTTCTGCTGGAAGTTTCCTAATCTTTAAAAGGAGGTTTGATTCCCCTACGGGCCACTGGTAAGGAATCATCGGAGGGTACTTGGGATTCTTTTTTTTATTATCTTTGTGAAACCAAGACCATAATGAAGACTTGATGGAGCTCCGGGATTCAGACAGAAACGGTCGGTATTACGCAAAACAGTTTTGAATTTTTCATCATTCGTTTCTATATTGTATCCGTTTCCAATCCAGTTACCATGAAACTAAGAATATCAGCAGAAACCTACATCCCCCCTCAGAAGCGGGTCTAACGCCGCTGTCGCCCGCGAAGCCCTGCTCCGTTACTGCGAGCTGGACACCCTAGCGATGGTGAAGGTGTGGGAGAATTTGATAGAATTGTCACGGAATTAACAAATGCTCCCCTCCATCGACGGCCTGCTCGAACTCCGCTCGCGGAGGATAATAAGTGGCATTATATGGATCTGTGGGGAACTAAGGTGTATAAAACTAATGAATAAATTAAATTATTATGATTACGGTAAATGACATCGACGAAAAAAGGCCATACACTTACAAGGATATTATCGAAATTGAGTATCCGGATATTTGGGAGTTGGCACATGATTGCATGAAAGTATTGGAGCAGTGTCAGAATATGCTCGTGGAACTACTTCCTATCCATAAAGGACTGGTCCCTGATTATCTGAAACTTAGATCTCTTTACGCATTGACGGGTTTTATCTGGGAGAGAGTTAACCTTTATTGCCACCAAATGGCTTATAGTGACAACAATCATGACCAATCGGGCATAGAGGAAAACAGAGAAAAACTTTCCGGAGTATTCGATGCTTTTGCCGGTGTGGACATTATCGACATAGTCGAAGACGGCAAGACTGGCTTCCAAAAACTGGAGCAAGCTATCAGCGGTTTTGGAGCGGGAACTGATTTTTATGTCCTCGCCGGATATAGATTCTCGGATATCGTGGGAATCGTCAAGTATCAGGGATGGAATAGTGATGGCCTTTGTACAACAGTAAAAGAGGACACAATTCCTTCTGGAACAAACCTGGGTGGTTTTATGGATTCGGAAGAAGACAACAAGATGATTAGGATATACTAGGAATCCTTGATGACTCGATGAATCTATGATCGATATTAGCGTTACATTGACGGTAAATAACAGGGACGAGTATAAGCGCGTCCTTGAGTTTGCGAAACCTCACGAGGAAGCGGAAACGGGCGCGTACTTTTCTACAAACCCGGAAACGCTTTCTTTCTCGTGGTCTGGAGCGGACGGCCGTTCCAGGGCAAGTGTAATTGCAGAAGAGGTTGCAGAGCACTTCACAGACATTGTCTTTCATATTTGCTGGCATTGTATTGACACGGATGATTTCGATTTCGGCGTGGTGGAAAACGGCGTGATAAAGCGACTGGAAATGAGCCGGGAGATGCGTGAAACGATAAACGAGATGCTGCATTACGGCGTGAACGTTGATCCCTATATCGGCCCAACTCCGGAATACTATCATCAGTTGCAGCTCTGTCGCTGGGACGAAGCAATGGAAGAAGTCAAAAGTGGTGGAAATCTGCTCAAGACAGCGTCATTACAGGTGAAGGACTTGGAGGAATTCCGCCGGGTGTTGGAATATGTCAAGCCGGACGAGTCGGAGACAGCTCCTGAGGACCGCGAAGAGTATGGGCAAGTAACTGACTATGTGACAACACTTTCAGGAGCAGAGCGCTGTGCTTGGATGACAAGGCATTGCAAACGCCTCAATCTGACGTTTGACGTGGATGCCGCCAAGCAGACACTTTCCTGGTCCGGTTATTCTGCAATGGGGAATTGGGGGAAAGAGATACTGGATCTGGTCGTCGCTCAGTTTCCGGAGATTGAATTCCGCGTCAGTGTCCTGGAAGGTCAATATTCTATGGATTTTGGCATTTCCGAACGGGGAAAGATTAAATGGCTGGACGTGAGTTACGATGTGGAAGAAATGTGCCGATTGGGAATTGAGGTAGATCCTTACGCGGACCCGACTCCGGAGAGCATTCGCCAATTAAAAGTGCATCGTTGGAATAGAGCGATAGAGGACATAAAGGATGTGCGGTGGCCTCATTTTGTCTCATTGCAGGTGGAGAGTCACGATGAATATCTCCGTGTCCTGGAATTTGTTACTCCCGACGAGTCGGACCAGAATCCCAAAAACGGTGAAGAATGTGCGCAAGTGAATGATTACTTGGAAACCCTCTCCGGAACCGAGCGTTGCGCATGGATGACAAGACATTGCTCCCGTCTGTTCATGACATTTGACAAAAATGATGAGAAGCTCCAGCTGTTATGGTCGGATCCTGGAGTATTTGACGCCTTGGCTTTTGAAATCGCTCGATTGGTTGTCGCGCAGTTCCCTGACATCAAATTCCGCATCTGCGTTAATTATTACGAAGCCCGTTTTGCCCAGGCAGAAAAAGGTATCTTAAAGTGGTTGGAATTGAACCGTGAGGAACAACAACGTATGTTGGATGAAGTTTGTGATTCGATCATAAATATAAACGGAAATTGTGATGACCTCCCGTTTTGATGGACAATAATAAAGTATAAGGTAAAGGTATCTGTCCCGAACCGGCAGGGACTCATTGAGCTGATGGCTGCCCTGGCGGCATAAACATAGAAACGATGTCAAGAGAATTCTTTTATAAGCAGTTGGATTTATCGGTCGGTGACGTTGTCTATTATGTCATCGGAGAGGGCGCTGTCTTTTCCATCCGGAAGACCAGGGTTATGGACATCCAGACCCGTTATAACGGCCTTGGCATTCACGGAATAAAGATGGAATATACCGTCTATATCACGGAGGACGGGCATATCCTCAGCCGCTCATTCAGGAACAAGAAAGACGAACTGGATTCGTCGCAGGTTTTTCTGACAAAGGCCGATGCCGTGCAGTATGTCATTGACCGTCTGCAACGGGAAATCAACAGTGAAAGGCACGTTTTACTTAATGCGCAGGCGCGCTTGTCAGAGGCCGTGCGTGCTCTGAAAGTTTATGAGAAGTATCTGTAAATATTATGAATATGGGAAAGTTCACAAAAGAAGAACTAGAGAACCTTGTGGCATGCTACATCAACGTTGAAGGATATACGGATTTACGCTCGATCTACTATGTGATGCGCCAGGAATACCCAGGTGAGTTTGACTCCAAGGAGGCCTTGGCCGCAATTCGGAAAGTCTTGAAAGAAGAAAGATCTTAAGGTCGACCAAGATAGATATAGCGGATGTTGATTGTATTTTGGAAAAAAACTATCTTTGTAATTACTAATAACCTAACCAACTTAACGCGATCCTATCTTAATGAGAAATTGAGGGAGATGGCCGAAAAATGTAGTTCATAAGAGTATTATGGGCAAAAATATTGTATTCAAGGCAAGCGAAGATATTACAAGTGACACCATAAAAGTGGGCGACTCTTTTATGGCATATGTGGCCAGTGTCTATCACGAAAGCATTTTCAAAGTGTCTGTGACAAGGGTGGAAGGTGCCACAGTAGATCTTCAGTGCAAATGGTTCGCCATATCCGAAGGGTATGATCTTGGACAGCCCCAGCATTTCAGGTTGGAAAAGAGTGACAAGGTCTGGACTTTTTCAGGGAAGCTTTACAAAGGAAAGGTTACAAGGAAAGGGGAGTATTCCAGTACTGTATACAAACTGATAAGACATCCGGAGTTCTGCGAGAAGTATTTTGATAGGATCTATCTGGTTTAAACTCCCTATTACAAGAATCCGGAGCATTAGCAACGGTCTAGATAATGTCGTGTCTCACCATTAGGATCTATTGGTGAGATAGCATTTTCATTGATAGCATAGGTAAAGCTCATTATAAGATGTCCTATTTCAATTCTGAAATAAAAACGCTATATTTACGCAATTAAACCACAAGCATTCAGCCAATGATGTGATGGACGAGATTGAGGAAGACGGTTTAAAAGAAGTTTAATCATTGTTTATAAGTTTGTATTATGACACAGATCAAGATTTTCTCTGAGACAACTTATCAAGGGACAAAGTCTCCGGATGCCATGACTATTGAAGCGCTGACCAGTAGAGTCAATGAGTTCCTTTCAGATAACGACGGGAAGATAACGCTAAAGGATATCAAGTATACAGTTCAGAGTCCTAATCCCCACCAAGTCCTGAATCTTAATGTGAAGGAGTGGACAATAATGTTGATTTACGAAACGGTTTAATCATCCATGTTTCAGATTCTGCTCAAGGGCGATGGCCAATGGCTTTTCGCGCCGACAAAAACACCTTCAAAGAACATTTAGCCCAGGTTCATGACAACGGTTTCGCGGCTCGTCCTTTTGCCAAGCGCCACGCCTGTTGTCTTCCTGTTATTTGTAGGCAAGAGGGAATTCACCAGGGTTAATAATTCGCAATAACTTTATGATACCATTTGACTTCAAATCATTGTTGAGACTCACGAAAGCGGAGATTGCCGAATTGGAGAAATCGGCAAAAGAAGGAGACTCCCGGTCCCAATGCAAACTTGCTTTCTGCCATATGTATGGCATATGTGGCGATGTCGATTTTTCCACAGTACAGAACCTTTTGAAAAGGGCTTCTGACAGTGGTGACTATATTGCCACCCTAATGCTTGGTTTTTTCTACGAACACGGTCTCAACCTTCAGGCCGAAGGGGCGGAGAGCAAGAGCTATACGCTCGCAATCCGCTATTATTCCAAAGGATTTGAGTTAATGAATGGTATAGTGGTCGACCGGCAGGCGTCTACCACTAAGGGGCTTTCAGGCAATCAACTTCAAACCACGGTAGCCTCGTTGAAGAAGAGCCTTTCGTCAGTCTTGTCAATAAAGGATTTCTGCCGTTATTCGGAAGAAGGACATTTTGTTTTCGATTGGACCGATGAAGTTTTGGAGAGAATTGTTGGAGCCCTGGTTCCGGTATCCAAAGCCGTTAGAGATTTTGAATCGCAAGCGAAGAAAGCACTGGCTGAACCTTGGGCGTTGGGGAGTCTGGAGTTTGAAATACAGGACCAACTTCTAATGCCACTCGAAGTGTGTGAAGCTGCTGCTGGTCGCACTGTTTTTCGCAGTTTGCTGGTCAAACAACATTTCAGGAAATTGAGCAAGGACTCCTATCTTGATTGGGCAATGGGACGTTGCCTTATTGATGATGATGACAAGGAAGATAATGATTACATCATTTCTGGACTTCTCATTATTGCCGGTCATGATAGCGACCCTGTATGGATTTACAGGACGGGCCTTTGGTATGAATATGACCAGGAATCCCGTGATCTTAAAGAGGCTCATAGCTGGTATTCAAGAGCTTCTGCCGACTTCAAACCGGCGTCAGAGGCGTTGAAACGCATCGAATCGTCCAAGGAGTACGGATTGTTGAAAGATATATCTTTCGGGACGGCTGATGACTGTTCCAATATTGCCCAAAGCTATCACCAGAACAGGGAGTTGGCCAATGCGTGGAATATCATGGCTGCCTTGAGGGGTGATTCCGGTGCCACCAGGAGGCTTGAGCAGATTACGGCTTTAACCGAAGATCCCAAAGAAGAATCATCGCCGTATTATAAGATTATTGATGAAGAAGCCGATAATGTGTCCAACAGCTATATTCGATCATGGCTACATGCCGTTCCGATATTAGCTGAAGAAGGTCGTAAAAAATTGGCTGAGGAAAGAGCAAAAATAGAAAAACTAGAGTCAGAAGCCAAGAAGAAAGCCGAAGCGGAACGTCTGAAAAAAGAACAGGAAGCCGCCGCGGCTCTCACGAAGCAGCAGGAAATAGAGGCTGAAAAAATGCGGGTGCAGGAACTGATGCCGGTGTTAAAAGCTGAAGCGGAAGCATTCGAGAAGCTCAAGACGTCATTGGTTGACAATACCGAGCCTTGCAAGAGATTGTTTAATCAGATAGAGAGTCGCATTAAAGAAATCAATGCGAAGGGCTCTACCGGAAAACGATTCGTTTACAAAGCTTTGGACAGGGGTTTTGAAAAGAAACTGAATGATAGGTTTCAGGAGGCAAATACTCTTCTAAAGAACTATTCGGATGGTATTTCCGTTATAATGAAATTCGTCAAGAGTTCTGACTCCTTGATTAAGAACACCGATTCATCAAAGTCTTCCAAAGATATTGACGCTGCCATAAACAAGATTCGTAAAAACACGAAGGATATTGGCGTATTTTTAGATAGACTGGTTGATCCAACCAAGGCATTGGAAGAAACCTGGACAGAGGTGCGTTCTATGGAGCCGGAGTATCATCTCAAGGTTAATACTGCAAAGATTCTCAGATGGGTAATTATATTACTATCGCTCTTTTTTGTTGGACGTTGTGCATTCAGAAGATGTGGCAGTGACAATGCTTCAAATGAGCAGGAAATGGAGGTGGGAGGTTCTTCTTACGAAGAATATGGTACCGATGAAGCGGAGAAGAATTATGAAGAAATGATAAAGGAAGAGACTGAGAAGATTGAAAAGCAGATAGAGGAAGAGACGGAGAATTTGCAGACGCAGTTGAGCGAGCAGTACGGAAGTCAGCGGGAAGAGGCCGATGCTCTTTTGGCTAAAGCCACTACAGAACAGTCAGAACATGATTGGCGGAGCGATTATGATTTTGTATATGGTAAAGATTCTTCTTTGGGTTGGTATAAAGTAAAGAAGGATGGTAAGTTGGGATTTGTTGATAGTAATGGCAAGGTCGTGGTCTCGCCAAAATACGATGACATATCAAGACCGAATTCCGAAAACGGCCTAATGAAGGTCCAACTTAACGGCAAGTATGGTTTTATTAACAGTGCTGGGAAAGAGGTCGTTAATCCAAAGTATGATTACATTTCCAGCTATCCCAGAGATGGTTTCATAGAAGTGCAGTTAAACGATAAATATGGGGCAATCAATAATGCTGGAAGAGAGGTAATTCCGCCTAAGTACGATTACATTTCCGGCCCTGATTCGGAAACTGGAGTGGTTAAGGTTCAGAGTGGAGATAAGTATGGAATGATAGATAAAAACGGCAAGGTGGTTTTAGCCGTACAATACGAATCTATATCTGATTTCAACAATGGTCTTTACAAACTCACCAAAGGCAAAAAGTATGGTGTCGCAAATAGGGTCGGCAAGATAATAGTGCCTGTTACGTATGATGATGTGAGCATTCTTTCCCGGATGGGATGGGGTTGGATAGAAGTTCGGACGGGCAATGTTTTCTCGGGAAAACTGGGGCTGTATGATCATGATGGCCGGGTTATTATGAAGGCCGAATGTGACCAAGTCATAGCGGAGCCGAACAAAGGTACAGTGCTGGTTACAAAGAACGGAATGGTGGGCCATATCGGTAAGGATGGCAAGCTAGTAGCACCTATGAAGAAAATCTGATTATAAGTTGTTTAAGGATATGAAAACTATAAACGCTATCAATACACTCCTTCGTGATTATGGACTCAGGGTAGACCGAATCGCGGCAAGGACGGAATCTGATTTCAAGAAGGAAGAGAAAGTTGCACAAGATGATATACTTGGCAAGTTCCAGATGCTTCGTCAGGTTTTCCCGGAATTGGTGCAGGTGAACTATGACTCTAGCGTGAGCGAGGAAGAGACTGCTAGAACCCTTCAGAATCTTCGCCACAGGGTGGAGAACAAGTTTGTGTCGGAGCTCCTCTTTACGGGGGAGAGCGTTAAAAGGACCGTCTTTGGCACTGATTTTCATGTTCCATACTTCACGGAATGGCAGTCTGGTTCCAGTCCGGCAAACTTCGTAATCAGTTACAAGAAGTCAACATTGCCTCAAGTTCAGAAGGCTCTTAACACCCTTGTGGGTAACATGCTGATTTCACTGCCAATCAAGGCCGTGCATCTGAATTTTGTGGACCTTGCTTTTACCAGAATGACGTCTTTATTTACGGCTAATCTTGATGAAAGCCTGTATGAAGTCATACCTGATGCGCAAAAACTTGATGAACTTTGCAAGAGAATGCAGGACAGGATGGTAGCATCGCTCAAGTACGGAGAGATACCCCAGTATAACAAGGAACACAAGGCCATTAAGTATCCTTATGAGGTGATTGTCCTGACAGACTATCCCAACATGTACGATTACGTTTCTGACCAGCTGGCATCCTTGTTCAAGAACGGTTATGGCGGCGGAATCTACTTCGTTGTCCTGCACAATACCGAGGCCCAGTCTTCCAGCAGCAAGGCTTCGCTGATTTCTTTCAAGGATTGTTACAAGCAGATTGATCTTGACAATGTTACATCCGGGAATGATGGACTCGTATATGTGACACCAGTGTGGGATAATAAAAAAGTGTCCAATGCGATCTTCAATTATATCAATGAGGAAGCAAAGCGCGAACCCGAGAAGGTTGTTGTAAAACCTGATTATGAAGAATTATACAAAACTCAGTACAAAGAAACTGATAGTGTGATAGAAGTGCCTGTTGGTCAAACTTCAAGCGGTAAAATCATTCCTTTCCGCATGGATTCTATCCAGCATATTCACAGCTTTATTATTGGACAGACGAGATCAGGTAAGTCTGTTTTCTTACATGGAATTATTATGGGTGCGATGCTCAAGTACGCACCAGAGGACTTAGAGTTGTATTTGCTGGATTTTAAAACCGCCGGCGTTGAGTTCGCTCGCTATAGGAATGTAAAGCATGTCAAGGCTTTACTAATGAATAATAGCGACGTGCAGATTGTTCTTGAGATTCTGAACGAATTGAAAGAATCGATGACAAGACGAGGTAAAGAGTTAGTGGCTGCTGGGGTTACCAATATTGCCGATTATAATAAAAAGAATCCAGGCAATCGTATGCCACAGGTAATGGTTGTGGTTGATGAGTGCCATGTGATGTTCAATCCTGGAAACGGTAAGAATAGAAGACAATTCAATGAGATAGCTTCAATTATTACGTACATTGCTCGAGAGGGCGGAAATCAAGGTGTGCACCTTGTTTTGGCAACACAGACTTTGGCAAATACAGATATTTCTTCCGATATACTTAATAGTATCACAGACCATTGTTTGCTAAGATGTGCTGCAGGCGACTCCGAACGCTTAGTTAGGGACTCTAGTAATAAGACTTCTTCTCTATTACAAGGACAGGTTTATTATTATCACACGCATTCTGCTTCAGAGGAAACATTTCAATCATACTACACACCGGAATTTCAAGATGTTGTGGATATGATAGTTACAAAGGCGCAGAAAAGTAAGAGTAATGGACAATACTGTTTTAATGGCACACAAGTATTCACGATAGACCGAAACCTGATAGAAAGCCTTCCGGCCAAGAGGAACATAATCGCATCACTAGGCTATTCAATAAACTTGAAACGGGAAAGTATCAATATTCCTCTGAAGCAGGACGACGGAGAGAATATTCTTTTCTTCGGCATCAATGACGAACTTCAGGTTACAAGGACGGTAATGAACGCCATGGTTACGTCAATAATGACTGCCAGGAAGCTGGGTAAACCCAAGGTCGTCAAGGTTATGGACCTGCTGGGTTTCGAGGATGCTGCATACATGGACGAGTTGGATTATATGAAGGAGAAGGGATTAATTGATCTGGTCAACAAGCGTGATTGTGGCCGGGTGCTCTATGACTTGGCAAAGAGTGTCCAATCTGAAAGTGTCGATTCAACTTTGCTCGTTATACTTGGACAGGAGCGTATGCGGGGATTGAAACTTGATATGGAGATAGAGGGCGTTGAGGAAGAAAAGACCGATGATAAATTTGCGGGAGGACTGGAGAACTTCAGTTTTGACGCAGCGCCGTCTTCTAATAAAAAACTCAACACCTATCGGAAAGCGTATGACTATATCTTGAATAACGGGGCTCGCCTGGGAGTAAATGTCTTGGTTCAGGTAGACCAGCCTGGAAAGCTTTATTACGGGGACACTACCTATGCAAAAGACATTTTTGCCCGGTTCAACCATGTCGTTATGCTACGGTCTGACGAGAAGGCGGCCAATTGTCTGCAACTGAGTGACGAGATTCGTCTCGAAAATCTTTCTTCAGAGCCGGAGCGCCTCAGGGCTTATTACTATTCGGTTGAAAGTGATACTTATCAACTTTTCACTCCATACGTGAAAGTGGCAAACGATGTTTATGAATAAATGATTAAGTTATTATGGCAACAGATGCAGGTGTAAAGAACGTAGGTGATCTGCGAAATTTCGGCAGACAGGTTCAGCAGATGGGTGAACAGATGTATAATGTTATGACCCAGGCCCAACGTCGCATGAACCAGGTATGCGAAGGCTGGCATGATACGAACAATGAGAAGTTCAAGGTTCAGTTTGACGAGAGCGTCCGAACAATTTACAGGATGTCGGAGGCATTCAAGGCATACAACGCCTATTTGACGAAGGTTTGCGACAAGATTGAAGAGTATAAGAACATCAGATAAGTGTTTCAATGCCGTCGGGTCACGATATCCAAGTAAAAGATGTGGATGCCATCCACGGATTCAATGGCAAGTTTGGTGATTTTCTTGAGGCCATGACTGTTGACCTCAAGAAGATGATTGATTCGCTGCAACGTATTCAGGACGAGGTTGAGAGTAAGGCAAGGGATGCGAACGAGCAGTATGAACAATCAAGGTGCGAGGCAAGGATTGCTCGCAACGAATGGCAGAACTTAATGTCCCAAAGTGAACGGGATCCTCGGGCGGTAGCAGAATGCCGTATGCGCCTTGACCATGTGGAAAGTCATGTCACGCCCATGATGCAAGGGTATGCCGGAATGGCTCAATCTTTTGCCGCTCAGGCTAAACGGGATATTGGCCAGATGACGGAGATTACCCGTAAGTATAGGACAAAGCTCGAATCCATGGTGGAGAATGGGCGGAAGTTCCTTGAATTGGCAGAAGATAGAGTGAGAAATTACAAGGAGACGCAAATGGGAGGGCATTGAACATGGTTAAGAAGGAGTTGTCACAATTGGAAGCCCATATCCAGATTCTGGACAAGATGTCCGGGGTATTGTTCGAGGCTTGGGATGATAAGATCTCTCATATTTTCAAGGATAAATGCGTTGATGTAATCAAAAGAGAATGGAAAGATTATTCTCAACAAATGACACAGTTCTCTGTCCACTTGAAAATGCAGCTGCAGGAGTTGGAGAATAATGAACGTAATATAAAAAGAGTACAAGACGGTTTTGCATAATTAGTTTATGGGATTTTTCAAGAATATGTTTGACGAGGCCGGCAGGAAGACCGGCAAGGCAATAGGCAACAAGCTCTTCCCAAAGTCAACCGACTATATCCGAATCGGCGACCTGGGTGACGACAGGAAAGAGCAGCTGGAGATGGAACTCGAAGCTCAGCAGGACCGCTTGAAGATGGAGCATCAGAACGGCCTGATGCAGTCGCTCCTCCAGATACATTTCGACACACGGGACATCGACAAGAACATCGAGGGCTTGACGAAGGTTGCGGCCATCCTGGATTCTCTTCCGTCGAGGCTTGAAAGGGATCAGATGGATAACAAGGTCTATAAAATGGCGAAGTCCATGATGTCTTCAGGCATTGCGATCTGCAAGTCGATAAACCCCAACAATGCAATTGTCAAGCATTTTGAGAGCAAGTATTGAATATGGAAGACGAGAGCCTTAAGCACTGGGTCAAGACCTACCTGCTGGACATTCTGTGCGGGATGGTGTTCTGGGGGGCGTTGTTCCTTTGTTACCTCCAGGGATGCTATTATCACGCCAATGGCATGGCTGGCAAGAAGATCCTGATGATTTGCGTAGGCGTCCTGTATGCAGGATTGTTCCTGTCCCAGGGAGAGATCCTTCAGGACACCCCCCTTTCCGTTCTGCCAGCGGCTCTCCCTCACGGTATGGCTGCTTTCGGGGCTCAGCCAGAGGCAGAAGCCATCATGGAGCTTCGCCGTCAGGATGTGTGAACTTGACGTAATTCATGATATGAATGTTTTAAGGATTTCATAGAAAGGACGGAGCACGTAGCCCCGTCCCTGAAGGCTGTCTTGACTGGCCGAAACCAGGCCCGGAAAGCAAGGTAGTGTTCCATCCAGTGTGTCTGGAGTAGGGTCTGCAATTTAAAGGTAAGCCTCCGATAAACGACGACTTGTTTATTTGATTTCAAGTTGGAGGCAACTTGACCAAGTTGCCCCAAGTTGGGTCAAGTTGATTCTAGTTGGTTTGTTTAGCCCACTTGTCGGGCCAGAGTTCACGGAGGGCTTCACGATTATTCTCGTTTCCGGGGATCCGGAGCAGGACATCCTCCATCCATTCACACGGGTCAACGTCCAGTGCCTTGCAACTGTCCACCAGGGAGTAGACGATGGCGGCACGTATTGCAGCATCGTGGTTCCCACAGAACAGGAAGTTCTTCCCAGGGCCAGCGGCCTGATGGCGTTCTCCACAAGATTGTTGTCAATGCAGAAGCGGCCGTCGTTCACGTAGCGGCTCAGGCGCGGCAGCAGGGGCAGCGTATAGCTGATGGCCTTCCCGATGCGGCTGTTCTGCGACCTGCGGGTTGCCGTTTCGTACATCCATTTCTCGAACTGAAGGATAACCGGGTAGGTCTCTTTCTGGCGTTTCTCTTCCAGCGCATCAGACCACTTACGGCGGGCGTGTGCCCAGCAGCCAATC
>OCTX011978233.1_pt1 | contig 14966 bp, 27 predicted proteins | sample 1539691 | NCBI WGS metagenome assembly OCTX01 (sample SAMN02144231, study PRJEB22623) | gut metagenome | biome: sheep rumen | host: Ovis aries | place: New Zealand | reverse complement strand
TAATACTATATACTGATATAACGTATAAAATAATTATTTAAAGTATAGACTAAGTTATAGTGTATTTAAATTATTTAAGTACATAAGACTATACTCACTACGTTCGTATAGTCTATACTATATATCTTCACTACGTTCAGATATATAGTATACATAACGCAATCGCTGAGTATGGTTGACTTAAGTCGGCAGGTGATCACAGACACTACTGATGAACTAGTAACCAGTGAAAAGATGGATGATGTTGTCTTGTAATTTAAGTTGCTGACTTGTCTGTTATTCGATTAATTGCATGTCTGTTTGGATCTACACTTTTCTTCTGGTCATTTTATACGGTTAGTAAGTTAGACCATCTATCCAGTCACATCTAAGCTGGGATTCGGTTGCTTTTGTTCTTGCCTATCTATGTCATTTCTATCGAGGTTACTAATTTTTAATTTTTGTTTTTGGCGAAAAGGTCTCGGCTGAAAGTTATCAGAGTTTGAATTTTGAAGAAACTACCCCCGGGAATAGTTGCCTGGTTATTGGAGATGTTATCGCCAGGTTGTTATCGTTTTAACCCCGGAAAATCTGTGAGAATATTAAGGTCGATTTTTAGCGTTTTGCCTCAAATTTTGCTTCGGCGATTTGAGGCTTATTTTTATTGGAGAAAGTGATGATGGCTTTTTGGTTTTACCTAAAATTTTTGCCGTTTTTGCCGTATGTGATTTCGGCATGAAAATTAAGCTAATTCGATAAAATTTTCGATATGAGGTTCATCGAGAAAATCCTGGTTTTTAGTTGATGGGAATTGGGCGAAATGAGTATTGATCTGGATGCTTTTTTTGAAAATGGTATGGGCATTTTTTTTGGTGAGTGTTTGAGGAGACCCGCTACCCTGGCCCCCACCAAATTTCGGGCATATTTCGCAAAAAGTAGGGGGGATTTCAAATGTAAGAATTTAACTAAATACTTACACACATGGCGCCACCGTGTTATTATATGCTTACATTGAAACACGGCGGGCAAGCCGTGAGCCGTAAAAATCGGTAAAACAAAGCCTTGTATTCTTTGTTCCGCTCTTGTGTGACCCTATCGGGCGCATGGGCGCATATGGACGAATAGCAATCTGGTTACAGGCAATGACGCAATAGCGCATTGTAGGCAGGGAACGCAAAGCGTAATAGCGACTTTCGATGGAAAGTGCATTATATGCTTTTGTGCGTTCTCACTAGCCCCAGACGTTTTATCTGGTCTGGGGACTGTGAGAGTGCAAAAGGGCACTCTAATCATTTTAAGCGCATGAAGCGCGGAAAGGACATAGTTATGTTAAAAGCAAGATTAGAGAAAACAAAAGTCGACGGTGAGGTTGTATCACAGGCATATGTAGCAGAGCGAATTTCTTTCGCAAAACCTGCATATATCAATACAGATAACATTGCAGATTTCCGTGATACCTGTTTCCGGCTGTCGGATTACATCCGTATCACTGACGCTGTAAAGGCTCTTGAGAAGTCCGGCAAAAATGCAGACCTTGAAAAGGTACAGGCAATGCTTCATGAAACATCGCTTCCCTATCATTTCGATTATGACGAGGACGAGCAGACTTGTGATTTTCACATTGACTATCCCGACAACGTTTCACGTCTGGTCTGGGGCTTCTGTATTGGTCTGGACTTTGTAAAGCCCGACAGAGTTCCCGTCGGTTTTTCGGATACATATATTGTTATCCGCAAGTATCTGAATGATTATCTGGATTGCAACGACTGGGATGAAGTACGCAAGCAGAAGTATAACGAAATCCGTACATCCTGCGAGGACATCATGAACGAGGTTATCCGATCTGATGAAAGAGCAAAGCAGGACTTTAATCTTCATCTGTCTGCTAAGGCTTTCAATCTGTTTTTGAACGCTTGCAAAATCATGAATAACCAGAATGACAAAAAGCTCACAAGGGCGACTGTTGTTAAGATGAAGAAGCCGGAAGAATGTTACAAAGAGTTAATGAAAGCCGTCAACACCTGCACAGGCGTGACCAGAGACGGCGTCAAGGGTAAGGAAATCAAAGTTTTCTAATCTGGAAAGTAACCAGACCACAAAAGACCTGTAGAAATACAGGTCTTTTTTTTATGCTTAAAAAACAGGGGGAAAGCATGAAACCGATAGCACAGAGTAATGATTTTTCCGTATGCCTTAAAGGGTATACTCTGCCGAAATATTCCATTTATGGCAATGTTTACGGTACGTTATATTACTGTACGGATTTTTGCACAAAAGCCGTAAACGGCAAAACCGTGTACATGATACACGTTTATTGCCCGAACAGGAAGAACCCCAACAGGGGTTCATGGAAGTTGTGCGATACTTTAAAGTACGGCGCAATTTTCCAGTATATGGACAGGTTTATTAAATCAGATGCGTTCATTGATAAACCTGTCGAAAAGTGTGAGCATCGCACGCACAATAAGGCGGTCATGAAAAAAGCCGCCGAACGTGCAGAACGTGATCATCGCAGAGCGCAGGAACGCGCAAGGCGCGAATGGTATGAGGAAAATATGATGGATGCGCCGAAAGAGCGCCGTCCGCAGGTTCTTAACCGTCGCGGCATGCCGACAGGCGGTAGCATCGATTATGAGTATACAAGCGGACTTGATATCTCCGGCTATGTCGGAGTTGACGGTGTTAAATACCGTGAAAAATATAATGCCCCGATGAGGTTTGAAATGGGTCAAACAACATCTGGCGACTTCTCCGCTGTATGTCCGTATACCAGAAGCGGATTTGAAACAAAGGACGGCATGAAAACACGCTTCGACAAATACCGCCCCGAAAACAACCGCCCGAAATATACACCGGGCAAGGCTGAAGTGGAAGCATGGTGGGAATCCATGCAGTCCATGCACAAGTAATCAATGATCAAAACTCCCGTCCCGAGCATGACGTTAAACTGTTCTTTTTTTATGCCCATTTTTGGGCGAGCCTGCAAGGTTGAGCTGTTTCCCCCGCAGCTTTCGGGTTCAATCCCCGAACAGGCTTTTTGCAACTCGTTAACCAGTCAAGCCGTCCTGGAGGTGATGCCTATGCGCACGGCTTAAAAAAATATCCTGCCGAGCGCAGGAAGGAGGGATTACATGAGTAATCCTAAAAGCAGCAACCCGTCAACCATGTACTTCGTCTATTTCCGTTATTGTGACGATGATTTTGTGCTCCATGATGAATACAAATATTTCGCCACAAAAGACGAGGGCAACGCTTGGTTCACAGCGTGGGCGAATGATGAATTGCCCGGCGTAACGCCGTTGAGATACGGCGAAGCTGTGAAGACTGAGGACGGTTATAAACGTCTCACCTCGAACAAGTTTGTTCCCCCGACTGACGACGAGGACGAAGAGTAAATGTCACCTGCACAATACGCAGGAGTTGTCAACGTACTAAACCGTTGAGCAGAGTTATCCCCACCTGCAAAGTACGCATACCGTACAAGGGGTAGTGTTAGGCAAGCACTCATAAAATTTCCCTGTGTGATTAGCACCCACACTGAATAACCGCTCACGGCAGACCGCTAATCTGCCGAATAGACGTTGAACCGCTAGGACGGCTGACCACCGTTTCTATAAAAGCCTCGGGCTGGTCACTCGGGGCAGAGGTTCCCCGTTCAAGTCTGAGCGGTTGCCGCTGTTGGTTCGAGTATGTCGCAAGCATACTTTCCGGGTTCAATTCCCGGGGACGGCTTTCACCTGTTAACCAATACACCACAATATATAGGAGGAACTATTATGACGTATTATGTAAACATTATGGATCTGCTCTTTAACGGGGAATATGGGTGCGACCTTCTCGAAGAGCGTCCGCAGAACGATCCCTACATCACAATTAAAAAAGAGTACAGTAGAGGACGAGACAACTATATTGTCACGTACAAATACAAGAATATTTTATTAACAATGAACGAAGGCTATGTAACCTTCGGAGCGCTTCGAGTGTGTCTCGAGGGGCTTCGGGGCAAAGGTGTCCATAGCCATTTCAGTATGTATAGAGGGGATATTTTTATCCCCTTTACCCCAGAGCAGGAGCGAGTCGTTAAAAGACTCGGCATCTGGGTTTTCTGAACAAACATCGTCCTCGGGCATGACGTTAAACTGCCCGCCGTTCCCCGGCAGATAGATTAAGTGTGTGGATGTATATATCTGCACGCTTAATGTGTTTACCGGGATTTTTACGGTAACCACAAGAACACAGCGGAAGGAGGTGAAACTGTGTTTACGTTGGTACAGCTTATGGACGGCTGTTACCGTGTAACCGTGGATTTCGTTCGTGACGGCATCGCCGTTCATTACGAATGGATCTTTGCGGTTACTACATCCGACGCCGAGCCTGACCCGGCAGGTGAGCGGATCGTTGTTAAGTTTGAATAAGACTTAGCTTCGGGTAACAGTTATCCGGGCGGGAGGGCGTGTGTTCTCCCGCTTTGGCTGTATCCGTTAACAGTTTCACCTCGAATAACACAGGAGGAGATTGTACATGGTAGAAGCAGTATTAACGTTTATTGTTCTTTTCACGCTTTTCGACGGCGTGACAGTAATTATTGACGAGCTGGAGGAGCGCAGACGGCTTAATCACCGTCTTAAGCTTCTCCGTGAAGCAAGAAGAAACCAGTAATAGTAATGCCAAAAGCTCCGGTCACGGCTGTACTGCGGTCGGTCGTGGACGTGACGGGCAACGAGGAGGACGAAAAATGAATAAAAACGGAAAGGCGTGGAACGTAATCTCCACGCTTTTAATTTTCCTAATTGTTAGCGGCATGTTTATCTTCGCCGCCCTTTGGAGTTCTCTCCCCATTCTCAGTCTGACCACAGACTGGGCGTGGGCACGGGAACTGACAGCCCTCTTTTGGGAGTTAGGGCTATACAAATAAACTCCGACCCGCCTCGTCTAACAGGCAAGGCTGTTGCTTCGGTAACAATCCCGGTTCGAATCCGGGGGCGGGTTTACGACAATAATGTCGAAGAAAATAAACAGGAGGAAACTAATTATGACGAGAGACTATGATTTTGAACTGAACATGATGGAAGCAGAACTCGAGAACCCGGCAGAGGAACTGACCATTTCAAAGGACAAGTCCCGTGCAGAGCGCAGACAGCGCACACGCCGGGCAAAATCGAGAGCGGCACAGGCGAAAGCGTTGAAGAGGTGCGAAATCGCCAAGTATGCCTGTGACGAAGAAGTTCGTGAACAGGGTAAGGACAGGCACTTTGTCGCCTTCTACCCGGATACGAATTATATGCGGATTCTCACGGAGCGTCAGCTCCCGATCCGTGTACGCAGAAAGGAGGTAAAGGAATGAAGCGCGATGTTTATATTGTTGCTGTTTCTCGCGTTCCTGTATATATCGGAGACAGGGTAACTTGCGAGAGAATAGCGAAAAAGGAACGGAGAGCTATGGATCACAGTAAATATTGCACACACAGTATTTATTGCGGGAAGGTTAAAAGCTTTTCCGTGTTCACAAATTAGCCTCATCCCCCGCCCTGTTAGGGAAACCTACTCGGCGGGGTATTTAAATACAGCCTAAATATAACGGCTGATTTTTGTTTACAGACAGGGAAATCTCCCGGTGTCTGTAAATGAAAATGAGCTGCTATATACATCCATACAGACGCGTTCCAAAAGGGAAATCGCTCCTATATGGTAATTATAACGGCTGAACCGCCCCGGACTTCGATGGAATTTGGGGCGGTATTTCTATGAATTTCCCCGAAAGGGAAAGCTCGGTTATACCTAAACCGTCAAAAGGCAAATGGAGGTAAATGTAAATGAAACTGTTGACAATCGCGGCCACCATGTTACTCATCATCGGCCTGTTCGTCCCCGTTGCGGGATGCGCAGGTCTTTACCTGTTAACAATGGAACTCGGGTGGACTTTATTCGAACTTACCCGGGAAGGGAGATGAGATGGTACACATTCTCAGAACTGCTCTGGGCATCCTCTTAGGGATGCTTGGGACGATATCCATCTGCGGATCGGTGTTTATTATACCGATTTCAGACGGAAATTTGCCAGACTGTATTGCAGTCTGGATCATAACTATAGCCATCTTCGCTTTAGCCATGGTCACTGCACCGTGGCTTTTTTAAAAGGGAAAGGGAATGAAGAAACTGGAAACCATCGTCTTCGGCGTTCTGATTTTCTGCGCCGGGGCGCAGTTCCTGCTTCTTGCGGGAATGACTGTGCTAGCAATAATCCGCTGAACGGAAACGGTCGGCGGATTTTTGATTTAAAACTTAATACCCACGCTTAGTGTGTGCCCGGGCGTGGCGGGCAAATACATTTCAAAAACGAAAGGGAAACTACCATGGCAAACACAAACGTAAACGTAACTATCAATGACGAATTTTTCATGGAACTTGGCAAACTTGTTTCCAAATACTTCGGAGTTACCCCCGATAACTCAGGGAAGATCGAGATCCCATTCCCGACCGGAAACGGGGATGACAGTAACCCGCCAGCTCCGGTTGCAGTGAAGGTAAATCGCATCCGCGAGTACGGGAAGAAAGGGCTTCCCGAGAATGCATCTTGCTATAACTACGATGAGATGGAGACGCTCCGCAGAGTACTTAACCGCCACCCGGAAATCGAGCTGAATGATACAGGGATAGCGAGAAAGGGAGCGCTTAGCTGTACAAAATCTGTCGAGCTGATTATTCATCGGTTCGACCCAGAAGGGAAGCTTGTTGACGAGGCGCTCGGCATTCTGGTCAACGCGAAGCAGCACCTCGCCGACAAAGGTATCACGAGGAACAAACTGGAACTGGTGACTAGGATCCTTGCCCTTCACCAGGGTCGTGGCCGGAATAAGGTAAAAGAGCTGCTGACGGAAATCCTCCGTGAGCAGACAATCAATTCGCTGCTTGTACTGGCGAAGGAAACGAAACTGTACACACAGAGGTCGAACATTGACATGTTAACTATGTTTGTAGAAACCAAGATCGCTGAGAAGGCAGACGGCATCCGCAATCAGTTCGAACTTGCGGCGTAATCCGGCAGGAAATAGAAAGCGGGTGATTAATTGAAAAAGAATTAAAAACTCTTCGCAGTCTGATAAGGCAGACGACTTCGGTCGCCTGTCTCAATGAGGCTATGAAGCTTCGGAAGGGAGATAACAGATGATATACACAATGATGATAATCAGCAAGGCAGACCTGCCCAAAGTCCGGGCATGGTTTGCAACATACGAAATCGAACACAGCATTTCCTGTACGGGGAACGTTGCGTTCGTTACGTACAAAACCACAAATGAACTGAATGAGAGATTCCTCGAGTGGTTCTCGAGGGAAACGGAGGCTAGAGCATGAACTGGATCCTGATACAGAACCTTGCCGCATACGCCATCATGGTGGCTGTATTTATCAATGGCGCGAGGGATATTTGCAAAGAAATTAAAAACAGGAGGAAACAGAAATGAAAACAGCAGAACAGAAGAGAAACAATATCCTTGAGATCCTCACACTCGCCGCTCAGCATGGCTGCGAGTGTTATATCACGCCGGAAGCGAAGCCGGGCGAATTGCCATATGCATACGGCTTCATCATTTTTCCGGATGAAACCGTCATGTATGTTCAGAACGGTTACTTCTGGGGGTTCGATTTCAGCATCCAGTACAGACCGAACGAGCGAACTGGCTCGGGCTGCGCTTGCAGTGACGAGTCTGTTTCTGAAGTTAATTGGTGGAGGCTCCTCGAGCTGAAACAGAGCGGGAAAGCGTTCGCTCACAATCTCGGGGCAAAAATGTACAGCTCCGCAGACGAATGGAAACGGAAGCAGTGGAATTTCAGCAGATTGGTTCGAGTATAAAACAAACAGGTGTTCGGATTTTCCGACACCAAAAGAGAGAGGATAAAGAAAACGGAGGTAAACCAAATGAGAAGAGCACCTAAGACCCTCGGCGAAGCGCTGACCGCCGAACAGAACAAACATGTAACGCACCTTTTCCCTACGGTTATTAGCGCAGATGAAAAAGATGCGATGGCTCGCGCGGAAAGGGAACACGCTCCCGGTGTGGCTGTTCGGGTGCGGAATTTCCGCGTTGAATACTACAACACGGTTACTGGCGAAATCGTCAGTAGCCACATCTGAAAGGAGCAATCATGTCAAATGTAAATTATGCCGTCGAACGCAAACGGCGGAAAACGGCAGAAGTAGTAGCAAATAAAACAGGATATGCGTACAGCGATGTGCTGTACGTTCTACAGAAACTGGGCGTACACGGAAACTGGACGCCGGAAGAGTTAAACAACCGCCCGGTCGATTATGACGAACTGGCTGAGATTGTGGCAGAAGAGATTGAAAACTTCCTGCCGTTTTAAGAGAGGAGGTAAATATGAAGATTGCAGAGTTTATCAAAAGAGAAGACGACCTCGATGTTTATGACAACGTTTGCGAAGAAATCGGCATCGCGTTCTGCGGGCCTTTACGGCTGACCGCCGAAGGGAAGCTGATGTTCGCCGATGTCCTTGAATACGAAATAGATGTTGATGAAGATTACGGTTGTGCAATCGTAAACGTGGATCTTCCGGATTGGGAGACACGGCTGCGAAACGCAAAGCGGTTCTTTTATGCCGCAGCCGGGTACTGCGACGCTGATGATTGGGATCGGTGGTTCAAGGATTAACGCCTAGACAAGGAGCCTGACTGCGGTCGGGTTCCTCAGTGTGGGCATTAACCACAGGAAAGGAGAAGAAGATGAAAATCTACTCATGGGTTTCAGTACTCAACGAAACAGGGAATCCGTCTATCAGAAAGGCAAACGCATTCGACGTCGATGGACGGAGAACCTACAATACGCCGGGGGATGCGGCCAAGTTCGTTTATGACGGACTGGAGCTTCATAACTTCGCCGAGGAATACACCTTCGTCTTGTGTTTCTCGGCAAAGATGCACCTTCTTGGATGCTTCGAGGTATCTCACGGAACAGTAACCGGATCATACCTCAATCCAAGGGAAGTCTTTCAGAAGGCTCTCATGCTTGGGGCTGTAAATATTATGGTAACTCATAATCACCCTTCGGGGGATCCTACGCCGAGCAAGTCGGATTATGAAACAACAAAAAGGTTGGTGCAAGCCGGAAATATCATCGGAGTTCCTCTTCTTGACCACATTGTGGTAGGGAGACACGGTTACTTTTCGATGACTGAACATGGAATTATTAGAGAAGGGATGTGGGTTGACGGTGATTAAAATGGAAGACAAGCTCTTTGAAAAATTCTTCTTCGAGCCTGAACGATGGGAACGCGCCATTAAGATAGGCCGGGAGAAGGGAATTTCCAGAGATGAGCTGAGCGAGATGTGCTCCCCGGAATGGAGACGTAATCTCGCAATCCAGTTTTTAACTGGCAGCTACCGGACAGCGCCGCCGCATATGGCGTTGATACCGAAAGACAAGCCGGGGGAATTTCGTACGGTATTTGTTAATGAGGCGAAAGACAGAGTTGTCTTGTCAATGATTAACGATCTGATGATCGAAGAGTTCCGGAATATGATCCACCCGCACTGTGTTTCATATCTTCCGGGCATCGGAACCGGGAAGATTGTTACATGGATCTCCGGGGTCTTAGAAAAGGCAAAGCCGACTGATGGTTACGTCGGATGGAAATCCGATCTGTCGAAATACTTCGACTCGGTTCCGTTATGGGCGATTGATGCCATGTTCGATAAAATGCCGAAGTCGTGTGTGATAGAAGCTGCCAGGCAGTATTATCACGCAGACCATGCATTCGACACCGAAGGGAACTTGGTGGAAAAGTATCAGTCATTGAAACAGGGCTGCGCCGTGGCCTCGTTCCTTGCGGATGCGCTTCTGTATGAGATGGATGAGAAGTTAACGCAGATGGCAGAAGCAGTTGACGGAGTGTATTACAGATACTCCGATGACTGTTTGTACATCGGGCGTAATTACCGGGAAGCAATGGAGGTGATGAAGCGAGAGCTTGCCCGGTTTGAGCTGACGTTGAACCCAAAAAAGGTTCAGTACATCAAGCCGGGTGAATGGTTCAAGTTCCTTGGATGGAACCTCAAGGGTGACAAGCGAACTCTGTCAGCTTCCCGGGTGAAGAAATTTCAGACGGAAATTTATAACCGCACAATGCGAAAAGCGAAATCCGGCAAAACCGCAACAACATTGGCGATGAGATATCTGTACGGCGGCGAACATCCATGGGCAGGAATTATTTCGGTGATTAACGTCCCGGAAGACGTAAAAGCCATGGACGAGTTTGTCAAAGACTGCATCCGTTGTACGGAAATCGGTCGCCGCAAACCGAAAGACGTCGGAGGTCTTGGCGTTGATTACCATGCGGAATTCACGATATCCCGTGGTAAAGGTCAGGCTGTTCGCACGGCAAGGGAAAGAACTCCGGCAGAACTTCCGGGATACTTAAGTCTTAACGCCGCCCGGAATGCACTGATGACTAATCACGCAGCATACGAAACGCTTCTGCGTGGTTACCTTTGATAACTAGCCCACTGCGGGGCAGACAGCACAAGGGAGACTGCATTTAATGATGCTGCCAATATATCCTGGTTCCGGATCTCTGACGTGATCCTTCCCCAGGAGAATTCGCAGCATGATATTGCGAAGATAAAGCGACGCAGCCGAGTCTCTGAGTGTTAACTAGGAAACGAAAACGCAAATTTTATTTAAAGAGAGGAGAAAGAAATGATCAACGAAATCATGAACGTAAACGAAAGCGACCCGATGTATGAAGAAATCACGAGAGGTCTTGACAATTTAACGGATAAAGACCTCGTCATTGTCGGAAGAAGCTACAAGAACCGCAAGAACGACATGCTTAAGCCGCTTGCGGTTAAGAATAAGGTTTACTTCTACCTTGCGTACGATCTTGACGGAAAGACAGCGTATCCCAGTGAGTTCACGCCGGAGCAGGTCAAAAAGGCGAAACAGAACATGATCCGCCGGGCAGTAATGGGGTTTGATCGTATACCGCTTAAAGAATTTAAGCATACTGGCGATCCGATGAACCTGATAACTCTTGACACCTGTATGTACGGAGCCGGGTTGCTGTATTGCGAAGAATTCTTTGCACAAATGGAAAAGAAATTCGGCGAGTTTTATATCTTGCCCAGCTCGATCCATGAGTTAATCATCGTACCGAAGCGGCGCGGAGGAATGGGAAAAGATAAGCTGACTCAGTTGGTAAAGGAAGTCAACGCGGCCTCTGTAAACGAAAACGACTTCCTCGCCGATAGGGCATTTACGAGAAAGGACTGGGGAATGTAATGACGATTTATGACAAGATGGTTGAAGCGGTAACCAACGGAGCCTGCTACAAGATCGACCTCGTTAACAAATCAATGCGAGTCGGGAAGGAGGTGATGATTGATGAAGGGAACTTCGAAGGTGACCTGATCGGAGATCTGCCTTGCAACCCGTGGGAAATGGCGGAAAGGTTGTATGACAACTTTTACAACAGCCGCCCCGGAGTTTGGTCAAAGCGAGACGGCAAATATTTCAAGGCGAAGCCCGGCGATGATATGGATTTTATCGAACTGGCAAAGGGAGAGCCTCGGCATATTGCCCGGGCGAAGCTTGAGGGCTACATCCTCTGCGCAGTTCTCGCGGGGCTGCTGACATGGAACCCGAGGTTCGGAACGTGGTTCTGGCAGTCTAAGAAACACGAGGACTTTGTTTTGTTGAAGGCATGGTTCTAACCCTATTGACAAAACAAGAAACGACATTTACAATTGAATATGAAACGTATAACGACATATAAAGGAGAATAAGAATGACAAAGAAAGAAAGAATGGAAGCACTCAGGAACGCAGGTATCAACGTTGATAGCTTTATTGCTATGGGGCTGCCGGAAGGCGCAAAGGTAACTATTAATCTGCCGGGCGGTGGCACACAGGAGATCGAGATCCTCAAGAAGCGCTTCGATGATATGGACGCCATTAAGGCAGATCCGTATTTCAGCCGTTGGACGATGGCGCAGGTGTTTGATGTGCTTCGTTCCGGTCTCAGCGTTGAGCGGTATCTCTGCCGCAAGTACAATCGCCCGTACTACTATCAGTTCACTCAGACGCTCGACCGTCTGAAGGAGCTGTATCTGAAGACCCCGGCTGGAAGTGAAAGGCGCGAAATTCTGTCGAAGTTCTTCAATGACAGAGTCGCGTTTGAGCTTGCGACAGGGTATCTGATGATCCTGCACAAGTACATTGACGGACTTAAGGTCGCTCATCACAAGGGAGTTCCGTATAAGAAGATCCCGGGCTACGGCTATGGTGTCCACTGCAAGGACATCGAGGGCGTTGTCTTTCGTCCTCTCGAAAAGGCATATGAGAGAATGAGGGGTTCTATTTGGAATAACCCGAAGCGTTTCATCAATGCATTCGAGGATTTTATTAACCACATGGTCAAGATCCCCGGAGATTATCTGAGAGCGAACGTAGGGATGAACAAGTGGTTCATCGCTGCTTATCAGGGCAGAGGTGCATACCTCACAGCAACCGGGCTGATCGAGTTCCATGGATGCCGTGTTTACCCTCGGAAAGAGGGAAGGTACTCTTGGCAGAAGGTTAAGGGAGATACGCCGCTGAGCCGTGAGGAGTCCCTGAAGGCTGTCAAAGCGAAGGTTGAGGAGATTACTCGCTTCCTTTATGGCAATGGCACACTGGACAGCTACATGCTGTGGGGCATGATGAAGGAACTGATCGAGGACAACGGCTTCGATTTCTACAAGGTGATGGACGAGAAGTATAACGGCTAATCGTTCGGCGGAGATGATGACTCCGAGTAAGCGCGCAAGGTAATTATGGTTTAATCACCTGAATATTCATAAATCCAGGTATCCAGGAGGCAACTCCCGTATGACTACGGGATATGCCTCCAGGATTCCTGGATTCAGATCATTCAGGTTGATATTGAAGGAGCTAAAGAAATCATCACACGATTACAGAGCGGCTTTATTTCATTTTGGGCAAAACCCCGCAGGATCAGGCAGTCTATATTTACGCAGTGTCTGGAAAGATCGCGGGCGAAATCGCATGTGTCAGTAATTCCGCCCGCGTCATTCCAGAACTGAGATTGAACAAATAAAGGAAGCCCCAAGACTGTACGATTTTCGGGAAAGACAAGACAACTGAAATTTAATAAAGAGGCAACAGCTGCGACGACCTCCCGGCTTGTCCGCCGGATGTCGTCGCTTCTATGCCTCTTTGATATTGAACGGATAAAGAAATTCGCACGGAGTTGTTGAGTCAAAGCGAAAACGTCGGATGCGGAACGGCGTTTAACTTCATACGCAAGGTTGTCATGATTTAATCAGGCGCAAGAAAGAAGGCCGAATTGGCTGGGTGTCCCCAGCCCCGAAGGCCTTCGTCTAGCTCCTTGATATGAAACAAGTAAAGACATTTCCGCGTGACAACAGAGCGAAGAAGCAGACCCACCGAACGGAAAGCGGTGGCTAGTTAAAAGAGAGGAGAAAAGAAGATGGCAAAATGCAGATTCATCAACGGAGAAACTAACTACGAATTGTGGAGAGATCACAGCAGAGACAGCGCCAAGTTCAAAGAGCGCATGGCGGTAATTGCGGAACTCTTGCCGAAGAAAGACAACCTCACATTTGCAGATGAGGTTCGTCTTGTTCAGGCGATTGTAGTGTCCGAACTGACAGGGAAGTTAGAAGACTTTTACGCAGTCTCAACCTCGGTTCTGATGAACCCGATCTGTCAGGCAAGGGCAAAGGTCGAAGGATGCATTTGCAAAGACTGCTACGCAGCAGCCGGAGCAAGTCGTTTTGCTGGACTCTGCCAGAGTCTGGAAACGAACTATATCATCCTGAATAACTTCCTCATCTCAGAGGAAGCGTGGTCGGTTCTGACGATCCCGTCTGTCAACGGAAGAGCAAGGATCGAAGCGCACGGAGACGTCGCAACAGAAATCTGTGCGATTAATTACCGCAGGATTGTAGCCTCGCACAGGCACATTCAGAAGTTCGGCGTTTGGTCAAAGAACCTGAACCTCTGGAAGCCTGTCTTCGAAACGGAAGGAAAACCGGACAACATGATTTTCATTGCTTCTTCGCCGATCACGAACGTTGTGATGGAAATCCCGGAGGATATGAAGCAGTGGGTTGACCATGTGTTCACGGTTTATGAGCCGGAATATGCAAAAGAGAACAACATTCAGATCAACTGCGGAACGTGGGATACCGGAAGTCTGGACCATCGCTGCAAGCTCTGCATGCGGTGCTACACAGATGGCACGGAGTACTTCATTAACGAGCTGAAAAAATGAAAGGAGGGAAGATGAGATGTCACCCGCTAACTTGTTTCAAGCCGTGACTGAGAAAGGCAGTTACGTTGTGGGATACATCGCCGACGGATGGACAAGGGAACTGACTCTGTCGGCGAAAACCCCAGGAGAGCTAATGATGAGAGTCCAGAACGCTATAGGCGACATACTCTCGGTAACCTATATAGAAAGGGAACGTTAAAATGTGGTTCTTACTTGCAGGAATATTTATCCTCGCCGGGTTCGTGGCGGGATCAAAAATGCAAAATAACCCGTTTTATGCGTTAACCATGATTTGGTTATTCGGCATAGCATGCGGGCTGTTTGAGATAGGAACAAGAGGAATTTGAAAGGAGTTGGTTCGAATGAAAGTGTATAAAAAGGTTCGTATTCTTAAGGACGGGAATGTATACCCGTTATTCATCGACAAAAAGAAACCGTTTGTTTTCGGCGAATGGATGAAAGCCGAATTCCATCCGACCAAAGGGTTCGCCCCGAGGTCGCTTGGTAAAGATGCCAATGGAAACGAAATCGGCGGATGGCATTGCTGTTATCAGCCTGTTGCACCGCACATCGCCGATGAACTGAAGTCCGGCGAGAAGCGTGTATGGATGGTATGCGAGGCAAAGGGAATTATGCAGAAGTATGACCGTCCCGAGTCCCAGGGCGGCGCATGGCTGC
>OCTX012286983.1_pt1 | contig 14968 bp, 12 predicted proteins | sample 1539691 | NCBI WGS metagenome assembly OCTX01 (sample SAMN02144231, study PRJEB22623) | gut metagenome | biome: sheep rumen | host: Ovis aries | place: New Zealand | reverse complement strand
TTTTCCATTGCAAATACCTCCCTAAAATTTTGTATTGCTTCTCAAAGTATACTTCTATCCTTCGAGAAAGTCAATCGGCCCTTCAAATTTTACATAAATGTTACCAAATTGCAACTCCCCAGAAAAAATGCAGTCAAAACAAACCACTTTTCTTTCTGCACATCATATTTATACTACCAAACTCCATAAAAGTAAAGATATCTTAATAAAAAACAACGATTTTTTCGTTATGTATTAATTTTTGTGCAAATTCCAACGTTTTCACGCAGGAAGCTTTTCGCAAATGCAGTCCGGCTGACCGCGCATTTATATCTGAGAGATCACGATTGCCGCAAACATGAGCGCGCAGCCGAACAGCTCTCGCGCCGTCATGGCCTCTTGCAGGATGACCCATCCCGCAAGAGCCGCGAACACGCTCTCAAAGCTCATCGCGATCGACGCTACGGCGGGATCCAGCCCGTCCTGGGCCACGATCTGCAGCGTATAGCCGACCGCACTGCTCATAAATCCCGCATAGAGGATCGAAGGCAGGGCTGAAAGAATGCCTTCCGCATCGAACGGCTCAAGGAGCAGCATACATATGCCCGCGAAGATGCCTTCGAACAAAAACTCCAGAGCCGCCAGCTTTACAGGATCTGTATACTTCACAAAATAGTTGACCGACAGGATCTGAAGGCTGAAAAGAAAAGCGCACAGCAGCATCCAGCTGTCGCCTGCCGACAGGGAAAAACTCTCTCCCATGCACAGAAGATACAGGCCTATGACCGCCAGCATGACACACCCCCACACCTTCCTGTTCACGCTCCGATGCATAAACACTGACAGAACAGGCACAAGCACTACATAGAGGGCGGTGATAAAACCTGCCTTGGCTGTCGTTGTGAGGCTGATGCCAATCTGCTGTGACGCGCTCGCCGAAAAAAGGAAAAAGCCGCACACTGCGCCGCCGGAAACAAGCATCTTTGTCTGCCCGGCAGTTTTTCTGACTGTATCTGCCTTTCTTACGAGCACGCGTTCCCTCACAGCTATAACGGGGAGCAGGGCAAAAAAAGCGATCCATGTCCTGGCGGCCAGAAAAGTGAAGGGTCCGACGAAGGCGGCCCCGATGCTCTGTGCAGCAAACGCGCAGCCCCATATGAGGGCTGTCACAAAAAGGACCAATGTGCAGATGATTTCCCGTCTCTTATTCATTGCCGTCTTTCCATAAAAATGTTATTCACGCATGGGATCCCGGCAGAATACGCAGCGAAACGCGTTCCGGGACATCCGATAAGACATCATAGCACAACCTCATCGAACAGCAAAGTATTTCTTTGCGCAGAAAAAAGGCCAGTCTCACGGGCGAAACTCTAAATACTGTGATATACTAAGTATGTCAAAAGCGTTCGCAGTCAGCACAACCCCTTGGCTGAAAGGATCTGAAATCATTATGCAAAATGAGTTTTCACGTACCGAGCTTCTGCTCGGAGAATCGAACATGAACAAGCTGTACGCCAGCCGGGTCATTATCTTCGGCGTAGGCGGGGTCGGAGGCTATGTGGCCGAAGGTCTCGCGAGGAGCGGCATCGGTTCTATCGACATAGTTGACAATGATACTGTCAGCCTTTCCAATATCAACAGACAGATCATCGCCCTGCACAGCACACTCGGCCGGGACAAAGTGGACGTGGTCAGGGAACGTCTCCTCGACATCAATCCTGTCATCAGGATCACGACACATAAATGCTTCTATCTGCCCGAGACCGCTGACAGATTCGATTTTTCTAAGTATGATTATGTTATTGACGCGATTGACACCGTCACCGGAAAGATCCAGATCATCACGCAGGCCGAGGAAGCGGGAGTGCCTGTCATCTCCAGCATGGGGTGCGGCAATAAACTGGACCCGACAAAGCTCAAGGTGACCGATATTTACAGCACCTCTGTCTGCCCTCTCGCCAAAGTCATGCGCAGGGAACTCAAAAAAAGAGGAATCAAAAAGCTGAAAGTCGTCTATTCGGAAGAGCCTGCGATAAAGCCCAATGAGGCCGTTGCCGACGCCAGCGACACATCGCCGGAATCTCAGCCGGGAGAGGCGGGAAGAAAGAAAGCTGTGCCGGGCTCAACGGCATTTGTGCCGTCTGCCGCCGGACTTATTATCGCATCGGAAGTAGTAAGGGATTTGATCGGATGAAAATTGTGCATTTTCACCAATAAAACATTCATGCACTTATTCTAGTGAATTTTTCGCTAATATGTGCTATACTAATGTTAGTAAACAATACTGTTGAATGTATGGGGGGCAAAAATGTCATTTGAAGGTGACTTTAAAAGCATATATACGAAATTCAAACTACATTTTTACAGAGAGATCTTTGGAAGCTGGACGATGCGTGAGGCTACTTTGACGACTGTCGAGACATTTTGCATGGAGGTAATCTATGCAATGGAACGTCCGACAATCAACGAGTTCGCCAATTTTATCAAGATCTCTCAGCCCAATGCGGCTTACAAAGTCAACAATCTGATTCGAAAAGGGTATTTAAGAAAAGTCAGATCTCAGAAAGACAAGCGTGAATACTTCCTTGAAGTGACTGACAAGTATATAGATTTTCTGGATATCGAGAATTCATATATGCACAAAGTTCTTGAACGTCTTGAAAGCAGGTTCACAAAACCCGAGCTTGAAGAATTGGACAACATGCTCAAAACTATTTCCACCGAGCTCATGCCCGAAATTCCGGATTTTCAGCAGCGGAAGCATGATGCATAAAAGTGGAACAGCGTATGACAGCAAAACTTAAAGGGCTGCCGCATTTGCGGCAGCCCTCTTATTTCGTCATCAAAGACCTCTCTGCGTATCAGATCAGGTCTTCTATATCGTAGTACTCATACTGGCCTTCAAATGCCTCTGCGACGTTCTTGCACACGACTTTGCCGTCATAGGTATTGATGCCGGAATAAATTGCATGGTTGGCCTTGCACGCGCCTTCAAGCCCGAGGTTGGCAATCTGGAGGCCGTAACGAAGTGTAGCATTGGTGAGCGCGATCGTGGAGGTCCTCGGAACTGCTCCCGGCATATTGCCTACGCAGTAGTGAATTACATTATCGACCTTGAAGATCGGGTCATCGTGCGTTGTCATGTGGGAAGCCTCTCCGCAGCCGCCCTGATCGATCGCGACATCGACAAAGACCGCGCCGTCTTTCATCTCTTTCAGATATTTCTTCTTGAAAAGCTTCGGTGTCATGCCGCCGGGGATAAGGACCGAACCGATGACCAGGTCGGCATCCTTAACAGCCTTCTCGATATTGGCATCCGTCGATACCAGAGTCTGCACACGCGATCCCATAATGTCATCGATATAGGCGAGACGCTTCAGGTTGATGTCGATGATGGTGACATTTGCACCCATACCCACAGCGATCTTGCACGCGTTCATGCCGACAGTGCCCGCGCCGAGAATAACGATATTGGCTTTCGGAGTTCCCGGAACGCCTGCAAGCAGAACGCCCTCGCCTCCGAATCTCTTCTCAAGATATTTTGCGCCCTCCTGGATGGACAGGCGGCCGGCGATCTGACTCATCGGAGCGAGGAGCGGAATGCTTCCGTCCTTTTCGATCAGAGTCTCATAGGCGACGCCCTTGACCTTGCCGCGAATGAGTGCGTCGAGCTGCTCCTCATCGGCTGCCAGATGCAGATAGGTAAAGAGTATCAATCCCTCATGGAATGAACCGTACTCATCAGGGAGCGGCTCCTTGACCTTCACCATCATATCGCACTGATCCCACACTGCCTCTGCCGCCTCAAACAGCCTGGCACCGGCTGCGTCGTACTCTTCATCTGTAAATCCGGAACCCAGACCGGCTCCTCTCTCAATCAGGACCTCGTGTCCGGCTGCGACATACGCTTTTACATTATCCGGTGTAAGGCCGACTCGAAATTCATTGTTCTTGATTTCTTTAACGCATCCTACTTTCATATTGTTTCCTCCGAACTACAGTATTTTCGTGAAACGAGGATTTTCCTCAGGTCTCAGCCTGATTCGTGCCGAAATTGCATCTCACCTTCGAGAATAATCCATAAATATTATAGCAGAATGATAAAAATTTGTATCGATTTCAGTACAATTTCTGAAGTTTTTACTCTCCCCGCACTCTTCCGATGACCGCAAATATCAGAAACGCGGCTATGTCCACCGCGACGATCGTCGAACCGACGGGCGTTCCGCCCACGATCGATACGATCATGCCGACCAGTGTGCATACAACGGACAGGACCGCCGAACAGACTGTGACGGAGAAGAAGCTCTTGAAGACCCGCATTGCGGACAGGGCAGGGAAAATGACCAGAGCTGAGATCAGCAGCGATCCCACCAGATTCATCGCAAGGACGATAATGACCGCGATGATGACCGCGATCATCAGATTGTAGCCGCCCACATTGATCCCCACTGCCATGGCGAAATTCTCATCAAACGTCACGGCAAATATCTTGTGATAAAACGCAATAAATACACATATGACCGTGATTGACAGTAGCACACAGAGGATGACCTCGCCGATCGTCAGCGTCAGGATCGACGTCGAGCCGAACAGCGTACTGCACACATCCCCCGAAAGGTTCGTCGACGTCGAGAAGAGATGCATGAGCAGATAGCCGACTGCCAGAGCCCCGACAGAAATCATCGCGATCGCAGCATCTCCCTTTATCTTCGTGCTGTTCCCGGTCCGAAGAAGAAGTACGGCGCAGACCACCGTTGCGGGCAGGACGAACAGCATCTCATTGCTAAGGCCCAGGACCGACGCGATCGCTATGGCGCCGAACGCAACGTGGGACAGACCGTCACCGATAAATGAGAAGCGTTTCAGTACCAGTGTCACGCCCAAAAGTGACGAGCACAGGGCCGTCAGCACGCCTACGATCAGCGCGTAGCGGACGAACGGGAAAGCCAGATATGAAGCCAGTGTCTCAAAAAAGCCCATTACTCTCCCCCCTTTACCATGTTCGTGCTCACAGCCGGGACCCTCTTTAGGTCCGCATCCTTATCCTTGTCCGTCTTGCCGTTCCGGATATCCATCTTGCCGTGATGAAGTTTCATAAAATACCTTCCGACCGGACTCTTTATATAATCGTATTTTGTGCCGAAGAAGACATTCTCCTCAATATGCAGGATATGGCTGGCATATCTGAGGGCAGCGTGAATATCATGGGATACCATGATAATCGTGATATGTTCCTTGCGGTTCAGGCGCTCAATAAGTTCGTACATCTCAGCCGTCGCTTTGGGATCAAGGCCGGACACCGGCTCATCCAGGAACAGCAGCTTTCTGGTCGCGCAGAGCGCTCTGGCAAGCAGAACACGCTGCTGCTGTCCGCCGGACAGCTCCCTGTAACAGCGGTCAGCCAGATGTGTGATGTCCATCTTCGCCATATTTTCATTTGCAAGCGCTTTTTCCTCTTTATTATAGAAAGGACGAAATCCCATTCTGGACTGGCATCCGGACAGAACAATTTCCCTGACGGAAGCCGGGAAATCTCTCTGGACGAGAGTCTGCTGGGGAAGATAGCCGATTTCATTTGTCCGAAGGCCATCCCCCGTCTCAATTTTTCCTTCTGCCGGCGCCTGCAGATGCAGCAGTGTCCGCACCAATGTGGACTTGCCCGACCCGTTCTCTCCGACAATGCAGAGGTAGTCCCCCGCGTTGATTTCAAATGAGAGCCCCCGCACAAGCACATTTTCCCCATATCTGAGTGTTAAATTCGTACATGTAAGCTGTGCCATGTTCTATCTCCTGCTTCATGCTACCTTAGAAACTGTTTTCGAATTATATCACAAAAAACAAAATAGTAAAGCCGAACTTTGTTAGGGTTGACTAACTTACAAGGGGTTTCTTATACTTCATATTGATTGAGGGAGTAGCAGGCGCCCCGCGCTGCAAGTCAACATACTGACCGCAAGGTCTGGCTTGCATTAAATTGCGAGACTCATGTATATGCATTAGCGCTGTACATGGCTCGTTTTATACGATTTTCTGACCAGGTACGGCAAAACGCTTACCTGGTTTTTTAATCTCTAACGGAGAATCTTCGAAAATCGATTCTGAAATCAATGACGGAGGGACTTATGTCTTCTATTTTTATTTTTGTATTTAACAGTATTCTGCTCGGAGTCGGTCTGGCCATGGACGCCTTCTCCGTCTCAGTCGCCAACTCGCTGGCCAATCCCGACATGAATCGCAGCGAGAGATGGCGCATCGCCGGAGCTTTCGCCTTCTTCCAGTTCCTCATGCCCATGATCGGCTGGGTCTGCGTCCACACGATCGTGCGGATGTTCAATTCCTTTCAGGTATTCATCCCCTGGATCGCGCTGATCCTCCTCGCCTTCATCGGCGGGAATATGATCCGCGAAGGCCTTCACCCGGACGAAAGCGGAGAAATTGAGTGTCCGAAGGACGGATACCTCTGTCCGAAGACCCGCAGATTATGTCCGAGGGACGGGAAGGAATGTCCTGTTTCGGAGAGCAGGCCGGCACATCTGTCGACCCACACTCTCATACTTCAGGCAGTTGCCACATCCATTGATGCCCTCTCTGTCGGTTTCGCGATTGCTGAGTACAACGGACTGATGGCATTTGCCGCCTCCCTGATTATTGCGGCAGTCACCCTTGTCATCTGTCTCGGCGGCATTAAAATTGGCACTAAAGCCGCAGGTAAGCTCGAGGGCAGGGCATCTATCCTCGGCGGGCTGATCCTGATCGGCATCGGACTCGAGATCTGGATATCGAACATTTTCTTCTGATACCAAAATGCTCCCGGAAATATGTCACACAGATCAAAGACGCCGTAAAGTCACTTTGGCAGGGCGCAAACGGTAATCATTACGTTTTTCTCGGAAAGGTCATGCATGAATGAACTTAGACCAAATGAAGCGCAGGAAAAGGCGGTTGAAACATTAAAAGGACCGGTCATTCTGATCAGCTGTCCGGGATCAGGCAAGACGACAACGCTTGTCCGCAGGATCCACTATATGCTCGAGTCGGGCGTCGATCCTGACCGGATCCTCATGGTCACTTTCACCAACGCCGCAGCCGCTGAAATGAAAATTAAATATCAGAAGCTGTTTGGCGTCAGCGCGCCCTCCGTTCCGATGATGACCATCCACTCGCTCTGCTTCAACATCCTCCGGATGGAGGGGGCGTACACCTTCGACTCCCTCTACTCTGAGCAGGATAAGCGCGACTATTTCATGCGCGGTCTCAGGAATCTCAGCTGGGTCAACGACGCCTGGGAACTCTCCCAGTCCATCATGACCGAGATTTCCATCATCAAGAACAACTATATAGATCCTGATACCTATATTCCGACCAGCTGCGATAAAAAGGTATTCAGAAATATCATGCGAAGTTACGAAAAGCACAAAGAGACGCTGGGGAAAATTGATTTCGATGATATGCTGCTCAAGTGTCTCGAGCTCCTCGAGAGCGATGTGAGGATCCGGGACCGCTGGCAGGACCGCTTCGACTACATCCAGTGTGATGAGTATCAGGACACGAACAAGATCCAGCGGGATATTCTGTACCTGCTGGCCGGCAGGCACAGGAACCTCTGCGTCGTCGGTGACGATGACCAGTCGATCTACATGTTCCGGGGTGCGCTGCCCGAGATCATGCTGCAGTTCCCGGAAGATTATGCAAATGCATCCTCCATCTCCATGAGCACCAACTACCGCTCCGGTCAGGCCATCGTCGATATGGCTTCACGGCTCATTGCGATGAACCGACGCCGCTTCCCCAAAGAGTTTATCTCGGAGCGCGGAAGGAACGGCGCTGCCGGCCTTGCGGTCTACAAAAAATTCAGGACTCACGCAAAACAGATTGATTTTGTGATCAGGACCATAAAGAAGCGTCACGAGGAAGGCATCCCCTACAGCGAGATGGCCGTCATCTTCCGGACCAACAGACAGGCAGGTCTTCCGGTCTCGGAGCTTGCCAAAAGCGAACTGCCTTTCTACACGACAGAGGCTGTAAATTCCATCTACGATGGCTGGATGTTCCGGGGTATAGCCGCCTACATCCGCCTTGCAGCGGGCACGGGATCCCGGGATGATCTCCTCTATGTGCTCAACAGGCCGAATCGTTTTCTTTCGGAGAGCGCATTTGCATCCTGCGAATACACCGCCAAAAGCCTGCTTTCTGCAGCCGGCTACCTGAAAAAAGACGCAGCCTGGAAGTATCAGGCTGCGGAAAAGAACATCCGGACATGGATGAGAAATTTCGGACCGGGGACGCTGACCATGGCAGATCACCCTGACAGGGTCTTCGAGAAGCTCGCCGATCCGCTGGGCATCGATTACGATGAATACGTCCTCTCCTACGCAAAGTTCCGGAACTTTGACGAGAAGGAGACCAAAGAAGAATTTGACGCTCTAAGAAAAGAGGCTTCCGCCTTTGACACGATCGAGGAATGGCTCCGCCACGCAAGGTCCGAGAGCATACAGGTCCGTGAAGCGTCGCGCAGGAAAGACCGGACCGGCGTGCGGATTACTACGATGCATAAGGCCAAAGGCCTTGAGTGGGACACCGTGTTCGTCATAGATGTGAACGAAGATATCGTCCCCCACAAGAACACTCTCGAGTCCATGGTCCAGGTCGAGGAGGAGCGACGGCTTCTATACGTGGCCATGACACGGGCGAAAAACGAACTCTACGTTTTGTGCTCCGGCAAGGAGTCTCCTTTCATGAAACAGATGAAGACCGCTCTCGAAAAGGAGGAGGAAAAACGTCGGCGGGCAGAGCTTGATCATAAACTTGAGGAAGAGATCGCCGCAAGAAAGGCAGCCGGAGAGCCGGAAAGCGCGCCTTCCGATCCCGTGCTGGGTCTGGTCGTGATGCACCGCAACTTCGGCAAGGGGTACATTTCCGAGGTAGATAATGACAAAGGCCTCATTACCGTCCGCTTTGCCGACAAGGAGCGGGCATTCATGTACCCGCAGGCTTTTGACCGGGGGTTCCTCTCCGTAATAGAATAAAAGGCTCCTCAGTTTTCACGGCGCTCTTGCCGCGACGTGCGCGGCGCGAGAGCGCCTTCCTCTCTCTCAGATCAAATCTTTAAAGTGGAACTGGGATCTTCCCTCGGCATAGTCGCCGACAATCTGGCCGCAGCCGTTGATCCTGTACTTGTAGGTCATGAGGCCTTCCAGACCGACAGGTCCGCGTGCGTGGATCTTGCTTGTTGAGATGCCGACCTCGGCACCGAAGCCGTAGCGGAATCCGTCCGCAAAGCGGGTGGAGCAGTTCTGGTAGACGCCGGCAGAATCGACCATCTGCATGAAGTACTCTGCTGTCTCCGCGTTCTCCGTGAGGATGGCGTCCGTGTGGTGGGAACCGAATCGGTTAATGTGGTCCACTGCCTCCTTCACACCGTCTACAAGTTTCACGGAGATGATGAGCTCCAGATACTCCGTGCGGAAATCGTCCTCGCCCATGATCTCGCAGGGGATGATTTCCGACACTTCTTTTGTTCCCCGGATCTTAACACCGGCGTTTTCCAGTGCTTTTCTGACCTCAGGGAGGAATGTGCCGGCGATTGACCGATCGACAAGGAGTGTCTCGACCGCATTGCAGGCCGCCGTGTACTGGCACTTGGCGTCCACAATGATCGGGAGTGCCTTGGCCATATCGCAGTCCTTGTCCGCGTAAATGTGGCAGATGCCGTCCGCGTGACCCATGACCGGTATCTTTGTGTTGTCCATGATATATCGTACAAATGCGTTCGAGCCGCGCGGAATCAGAAGATCCACATCCCTGTCGCACATGAGGAGCTCACTGATCTCATTGTGCTGCTCAGCCTGAAGAAGGCATCCCTCCGGCAGCCCGGCATCCACAACACTCTTATAGATGACCGAGAACAGTGCACGGTTCGTCTCGGCAGTCTCCTTCCCTCCTTTCAGGATCGCGCAGTTGCCGCTCTTTATAAGAAGAGAGGATATCTGCACGAGCGCATCCGGCCTGGCCTCAAAAATAACACCGATCACGCCGATCGGGCAGCTCACCCGCGTGAGAACGAGACCCTCATCCATCTCCCGCATGATCTGCTTTTTGCCAATCGGATCCGGAAGCGAAATCAGCTGATGAATACCGTCAATGACCGACCGAAGTTTTCCCTCGTCGAATTTCAGTCGCTTAATAACAGCTCCCTGGATGTTATTCTTTTCCGCATTTGCAAGATCGATTTTATTGGCGGCAAAGATCTCATCCTTGTGGGCGCACAGAGCTTCTGCCATAGCTGCCAGGGCAGCGTTCCTCTGCTCTCCTGTCGTTGCCGCAAGGAACGGGGATGTCAGCTTCATTTTGTGGGCTTCTTCGCGAATATTCATAATTAACTCCTCTTAAAATCTGTTTCTCCGGGCAGATTCATAGCTGCCCTGCGCATATTCCGCCGTCTGACAGGCTCCTGCCTCGCGGAACTGCCATATATTGTACTACAGAACCTCCACCAAATCGAGTATTTTCATGCGTTAATTCGTCAAATTATAGTGCATACGCAGATTTTCGTCACATGCTGCTGCCTTTGCGCGATCGGAGCAGCATGTCCGAACCGCATCGCCTTATTTTCTGACATTTCATTCATCTGCAGAGCATTGTATTGATGTTTTATCTTCAAAGTGCTATATTTATTTACAAGATTAACATTTCAAATCAGCGCTTGACCTGATCCTCTATACGCATGAATTAAGCAGCCTGAACATATTCTGTGAGATTAACTGAATAAACGGGAAACACCGACTGCCTGTAACTGCGCACGCAGAAAGGAGAATCAATATGCCTACCTACACAGAGAGCTACTCAGCTAAAATCAACCGAAAAGTACAGAGAAAACAGCACATCGTCGCTGTCGCCGCCGGAAGAATCCCCGCGGACCTCGTTCTAAAGAACGCTACCTATCTCAATGTGTTCTCTAACGAACTGTGCACGGGCGATATCGCCATAGCGGACGGCCTGTTCGTCGGCATGGGTACCTACAGCGGCCCGAACGAGATCGACATGTCCGGAAAAGTCATCACGCCCGGACTTCTGGATGCGCACATCCATCTCGAAAGCTCGCTTGTGTCACCGTATGAATTCGCCAAAGCTGTCCTGCCCCACGGCACGACCACAGTCATAACAGATCCTCACGAGATTGCAAATGTCATGGGCACCGACGGCATTGAATACATGCTGGAGGCGACAGAAGGTCTTCCGATCGACGTGCATTTCATGCTCCCGTCCTGCGTCCCTGCCAGCCCGGTGGACGAGGCAGGGGCTAATCTCGACTACAGGGCCATCGATTCCTTCTACGAGCATCCGCGTGTCCTGGGACTCGCCGAGATGATGAATTATATCGGTATCATCAACGGTGACTCCAGCTGCCTGGAAAAAATAGCCGGCTCCCAGTCCCATCACAAAAAGATAGACGGCCACGCTCCAGGACTCACAGGCTGCGACCTGAACGCTTACATAGCGGCGGGTGTATACTCCGACCACGAGTGCGCGGAAATCGAGGAAGCGATGGAAAAACTTCGCAAAGGCCAGTTCATCATGATCCGCGACGGCACAGCAGCCCACAATCTTGACAAGCTGATTCCTCTTCTTGTACCGAAGTATTATTCAAGGTGCATGTTCGCGACAGACGATAAGCATCCGAATGATCTGCTTGAAATCGGCCACATGGATTACCACATCCGCCGGGCTATCGCCCAGGGAGTCGATCCGATCATAGCGGTAAAGACAGCCAGCCACAATGCAGCCCGTTATTTCCTGCTGAATAATAAGGGAGCGATCGCGCCCGGTTATCTGGCAGACTTCGTTGTCGTCGACGATCTGGAAAGCTTCAAAATTCACAGCGTATATAAGCGCGGTGTGCTGCGCTACGCTGACGGAGAAGTGCTTCCGTTCAAAGAACCGAAGATCGACGCCTTCCTCAAGGACAACGCCATGAACACCTTCCATGTCGGCGGAAAGCTTAGCGCCAGGGATTTCATGGACAGGAGACCCAGAGGCGTCATAGGCATGGTCCCCGGCGAGATCATCACCACAGACGAGGGCTACGCGGACCGCGTTGACACCGGGAAGGATATCCTGAAAATATGTGTCATTGAGCGCCACAAGAACACAAGGCACATCGGCATCGGATATATCAAGGGCTATGGCCTCAAAAAGGGAGCTGTTGCCACCAGCTTCTCCCACGACTCCCACAATATTATCGCCGTCGGAACCAACGAGGAGGATATTGCCCTTGCCGTCAACAGGATCGTCGATATCCACGGCGGCATCACAGTCGTTGCGGACAATAAGCCGGTCGCGGATGTTGTGCTCGAGATCGCGGGGCTCATGAGTGACCGCAAACTGACCGAGGTCAATGATGATCTCGAGAACGCAAAAGAGGCGGCCTACAAGCTGGGCGTATCCCACGGCATTGACCCGTTCATGACTCTGAGCTTCATGTCTCTGCCGGTCATCCCAGAACTCAGACTCACAACGCGTGGCATCATTGATGTAAACACACAGCGGTACTTATAATCCCAGATATAGCAAGGGGCTGTCGCAACGCGGCAGCCCCTTAGGTTTTTCATGATATTTATCAGGAACGCCTCGGCGTTCCTGACAGGCTGCCTTCTTTCTAAGGCACCCGTTTATATTCTGCGTGACATGGGCAGCATGAGGACTGCGCCTGCCACAAGCCCGCCCACATGGGCGGCCAGATCGATCCCCTCCGTGTAGAAGCCGGGGAGCAGAGCAAGGACCAGACCGAAAATTACTCTGGTGACAGGAATCCTGAAGATGTCTCTGCGGAAAAGATAGAGGACGGCGATGGCTCCCAAAAGCGCGAATACCGCGCCTGACGCCCCGGCCGAAACGCTCTCCGATCCGCTCGCAACATCCACTATGACGCTGCACACATTTCCGAAAAGACCTCCTATGAAATACAACAAAAGATATCGCGCATGCCCCAGCATCTTCTCGAGGTTCTCGCCGAGGGCCGCAAGGACGATCATGTTGCTCGTTAAATGCGTGATTCCGAAATGCAGGAACATGCTTGTAATGAGCCGCCATACCTGCCCGTCAAGAATAAAGGGCGTGAAGGAAGCTCCGAGCTTCAGCATAACTCCCTGATCCTGACTCCCGCCCATCACTTCACTCACCAGAAAGGCGGCGGCATTAAGTCCGATCAGGACGTAAGTTACAATGCAGGTATCCGTTTTTCTATACATACTCAATTCGCTGCAGCCCCATCAATGTACCGGTCAGTTCTTCCGAGGACTATTCTCAAAACACCGCCAAAAGGGGCTGTATAACTCCAGGTAGATTTTTTACGTGTAATTATTCCCTGCCGTCCCAGCAGTATGTGCAGAGATTTTCGCGCGGGATTCCCGTGGCTTCGCACATATCATCGAGCCGGTTAAATCTCAGAGACGTGAAGCCCATGTCCTCGCAGATTCCCTGCTGCATCGCTTTGTATCTCTCCGAATCCGGATTCGTATACTCCGCTATGATTTCCGGCGGAACATCCGTTGTTCCCTCGAGCTTGGCAATGACTCGTCTTGCGATCAGCTCCATCTCGGAAGTGGATCTCGAGAAATTGATATACTTGCAGCCGAACAGGATCGGCGGGCAGGCAGGTCTCACATGAACTTCCTTGGCTCCGCTCCTGTAGAGGAACTCTGTCGTCTCACGGAGCTGCGTGCCTCGGACGATGGAATCGTCGATAAGAAGAAGTCTACGGTTCTCGATCAGTTCCTTGACCGGAATGAGCTTCATCTTGGCGATCAGGTCGCGCTTTGCCTGCATGGTCGGCATAAAGGAGCGCGGCCACGTCGGCGTGTACTTGATAAATGGGCGTGAGAAGGGGACGCCGGATTCATTGGCATACCCCACCGCATGAGCCGTGCCCGAATCCGGAACACCGGCGACCGCGTCGACTTCATTTTTCGTCATTCCGTCGCGCCTTGCGAGGAGTTTTCCGCATCGCACGCGCATGCCCTCGACCGAGACACCCTCGTAGCTTGATGTCGGATAGCCGTAATAGACCCACAGGAAGGTGCAAATGCGCATCTTCTTTCCCGGTGCCGCAAGTGTTGTGACACCGTCAGACGTGATGACGCACACCTCGCCCGGTCCGAGTTCTTTATAGTCAGTATATCCGAGATTGAGGTAGGCAAATGACTCAAGGCTTGCGCAGTAGCCTGTCTCCTTTTTACCTATGACCAGCGGAGTCCTGCCAACCTTATCTCTCGCGCAGTAAATACCTTTAGATGTCAGCAGCATAAAAGACATTGAACCGTCAATGATTTCCTGCGCGTAGCGGATACCCTCGATCAGGTTATCTTTTGTGTTGATGAGAGCCGCAACGAGCTCCGTCGAGTTGATCTCACCGCCGCTCATCTCCATAAAGTGTATGCTTTTCTGATTCAGGATCTTATCAATCAGCGCATCCTTGTTGTTGATGCGCCCGACTGTCGTGATCGCATACGCGCCGTGGTGAGAACGTATGAGCAGTGGCTGCGGCTCATAATCGGAAATGGATCCGATTCCCATGCAGCCATGCATCTCATTTACATCACGCTCGAACTTTGTCCTGAAGGGGCTGTTCTCAATATTGTGTATTGCTCTGTTGAAACCGTCTTTTTCATCGTAGACCACCATACCGGCTCTTCTGGTTCCAAGGTGCGAATGATAGTCTGTGCCGAAAAACAGATCAAAAACGCAGTCTTCTGTCTGTGCTGACGCGAAAAATCCTCCCATATGCTCTCCGTTTCTTCAAATATGCTCAAAGCACAATGCAATATCCTGGTTCATCTAATAAACGCGTTTATTATATCAAAAGTCGGCTGTTTCGTACGCAGTAAATTTCAGAAACGTAGATTTCAATAAAACATTGACACAGTCCGGAAAAATATACCGACAGATTAACGAATTTTCGAGTGGCAGAAAATGCAATCGGGACAATCTT
>OCTX012177007.1_pt1 | contig 14976 bp, 3 predicted proteins | sample 1539691 | NCBI WGS metagenome assembly OCTX01 (sample SAMN02144231, study PRJEB22623) | gut metagenome | biome: sheep rumen | host: Ovis aries | place: New Zealand | reverse complement strand
GCAGAACTATAGTTACTGGTAAGGTAACATCCTTTCGGTCCTATAACCTTACCAATGCCATTGTCTTTTGCCATGATGATGATATCCGCAGCAGCACTATAGGTTTTCTCATCTTGTAGGAACAAGACATTACCTTTGAAGATTTTTCGGCGACTTAGGTTGTATAACTCGCTGTTATCATCCACTCCGCTGAATCCTTCAGGAATGATGCTCTTCTCTGAATAAGCTTTATCCGTATCTGAGTCATAGAGGATATTGGGAGAGAACGTCCCTTGGTTTGCCGCTTTCACACGTTCTATATCATCCTTGGCCTCAGCGGCATAGAACTGTTCGTATAATGGCGAATACCGTATGGCTTCTGTGACACATTTCAGTTCACGGATGGGATACAGCCAACTGAGCAGTTCGTAGCTGATGAGCGAACATCCACCGCTATTGCCACGCAAATCTATTACCAGTGTTTTGATTTCCTGTTCTTGTAGATCAGCAAAGAACTCCTTCAGGTATTCATGGAAGTTCGGCTTACCTTTGAACGAGTTGACCAGTTCGTCTGTGATTTCCACACCTCGCATCCCCATAATCAGCAAAGTGGTGTATGGATCAAAGCAGGTGTTCAGTTGGAGATAGCCCAAATGTCGTTCTGCATCAATGGAAGATATGAATGCCTCGGAAGTTTCCTCACGAGGAGACATCCCCGAACCTCTCCCGCTGAGCCGTTTCGCCATTCGTAATGACATCCATCCTTGCGTGGGTTTCACAACTGCCGTCATTCCATCTTGGAAAGTTATCATCAGTGTGGAATCCGTTCGGAAAAACGGTTTGTTCTTCCAGAAACGCATGTTGCGAAAAACATTGTCACGCAGACGTTCTTCACGGTCGGTTTCGTTCTCATAACTGAAATCATGACGGAATGCATCCACCACCTCAGCCACGGGCACTCCATTGATGCTTTTTATCTCCCGACCCAAGTAAATAGCCGTTCGCTCGGTACCGCCCCACAGATAATAACGATTGCCTTCGCGGAAATAACGGATGGGATAAGTGGCGCTGTTGTCATACAACATGGATGTGATAAGTGTATGACCGTCGTGAAGTTGGGAAAAGATTCGCTGCAGGTAAGCCATCAGTTCATCCGCATCTTTCATCTCTTTGGTATCTTCATACCCTTTTTTGACGATTTCATCGATGTTGAACGGTTGCTCCATCCCCTCTGCAAATGCCGGGTGACTCTCCTTCAACAGCTGCATGGCCAACAGGAAATCCTTCTGAAAGACATTACCTTTCTGATAGTCGGTACTGCTCTCTATCGTTTGATGATGATAGGTAACGCCACCAGACAGGACATCCTGAGCGGCTACTTTCATCGGTAACAGCAAAAGCAAAACGATATACAAGGATTTCCACGTATTCATAGACAGGACAGAAGAACAGCTCTTTATAATCAAGGAGAATTTATGACAATATCTGCTTTGTTGGGTTCTGAAGAGAGGTTGTCTACATTACTTTCCAACAACACCCATGATATACCCCTGTCAGGGTAGTCCTTTCTACTATAACTACCATCTTCTTTAAGGAGATAGACAATAGGATACATGAGGATCTGGAAATCGGCCTCCTCATTTGAAAGCAGTCTGATCTCCATGGTACGAATACCATCGTTGATGTTGTTCCATTGTTTCACTTTACCCTTGTCATCATAAATAGGGTACTTGGAATAGAGAGGATAGTCCCCCGCCATAACGTCATGCCCCATATTGTCCTTTACCTCAATATGATAGCCCGCATTATACATTTTTGGTGCAGCATTTAACAGGCATTCCACCCGGAAACGATATTCATACTTATCTTTATTGGCTTCATATTGTCCCACACTTTCTCCAGATCTATGAATATATTTACCTCCATATAACTGACGATAACTGCTGAATTTCATCATGGCAGAGCGTGTGGAGAAATACTGCTCACCTATTTGGTAATCCTTACCGTCTCGCGTTACGACAAATCGGGCTTCATAAGGTTTTCCTCTCTTTATCCCACCTCCTGATGCCATTTCTATTTGAGATGCTGCCAGCATATAATGCTGGGTGACCTCATACTTATTTAACGGATTATTCATGCTGGTGGATGTGGGATAAAACATGGATACATATTGCGGCTTCTTACTTTCATCTTCAGGAACGGTGTATACCAGTATGCGTGGGTTTTCGATATCTACCCATCCCTCTCTATAGACGACTGTGCAGTCAAAAATGGGATAGTCGGGTGTGAAGGCCGAAGCAGCCTTGTCTTCAATCACTTTGATATCCTGAATAGAGGGATAAAGAGTGTACTTGTTGCTGAAGATGGTCCCTTGAATTGGAGTGCTTATATCCACGCGGAACAGTTCTGCATCAACTACAGGGACGTTGATGGCTAGTCCAACATCGATGCCCGCCTTGCACTCGGCGCCAAAATAAGTGTTGTTCGGTTTGCTCAAATCGCCCAGTTTGTTGTTAATGTCGAAGTTGAGTCCGGCCTCCAAATCCAAGTAAGGCTTTATATATCCATCGATGAGCCCCTCTGCCACGGAAAGACCGATTTGGCCGTTGATATTCAAATCGGCATACAATCCGGCCTGTATACCCACGGTGCCTTCGGTCTCTTTCATTGTCCAAGGCTGATCGTCTTTGGGTGACTCTAATGAACCCTTGTCGGAGCTGGAATTATAATAGAAGCCCGATACAGAGGTACTAGTGTGGGAAAAACTGGCGTTAAAGGAACCTTTGATTCCTGCTGTAAACTCCACTTCAGGCGTCACAAAAACCGTTACCGGCACCGGTCCAGCCATCAGTTTCAGCAACTTATGTTTCTTACCAAACACATTATCAAAACCCTTCACATCAGACAGCTTAAAGCGAAAAGCCACCGAGCCCTCACCCCCGAAACCAAAGACCTTTTCCGTCTTGTCGGTCATTTTATAATAGAACTGCCGCTTACCCTTGTTGAAATGGAGCATGAAAGACTTCGTGACTTTATAAGTAAAATCAAATTTCAAATTTCCATCATAGGAAACGCCATACTTCTTTTTCTTAGCGTCACGCTCGCGAACTTCTTTATCGGTAATATTCTTATTGTAGATTTTCTTCAGGTTCTCAAATGATGTTGCATTCAAGGTGAAACTCCAGTCAACCGACTGAGAATATATCTTCGCTTCGCCGAGGTCATTGCGGATGTCACTACTAGCGCGCGACTCCATCGTGTCGTCTTCATCGGGACCGGGCTGATTGGGATCGATCTCCACATTCAGGTTGAGATCCAGATCCTTGAACACTTTGTCGAAATTAGTCCTCTTGCATAACAACTTATACATTCCGTTTTCTTTCTCCACGCCAATGACTTCACGTGCGAAACCTTCTGGAAACATTCCACAGAAACCGCTATAAATCACCTCTCCTTTATGGGGCAACAATTCAGTTGGGGTATTCTCTGCATAATAAACGATAGAGTCATCACGCATGAGGATGTAATTATCTACAGGTTCTTGTTGGATATAGTGAACACCCTCGTTAAACTGATAGGTAACATCATACAAGTCTGTAGATTCTGTCACAGGCTCATCAAAACCATTACGATTCTCTTTCACCTCATCAGGTTCTTCCAAATAAAGGCTACATGAGGTCTGCAAAGTAACTACAGAAATTATAATCGACCATAAAAATATCTTTTTCATACTTTCATCAATTATCTACAAACTATTTTGAAACACTCCTATCAAACCATGTAATAGCCATTATTCTATAGTCAGTGGGTAAAGATTCAACAAGGAACCATGCGACTCACCATCAAATATGATTTCATTCGGGAACTCTTCTACCAAGGCTGCATTACGTTGATAAACCTTGAACCTGATTTCGTCTCCCTCCATGAAATTACTATAAACGCGGATCAGAATATAACGTATTCCACGCTCCTCTTTTATCTCAGCAACTCCACGAATCTCATCATCACACACCGCTACAACAAGCATCTTATCAGAATACTTTTCACCATGGACAGTGACATCTGCATAGAAAACCATGTCATAGGCAAAAGAATAAGGATTAAACGACCAACGGGGGTGCACAGTAACTTTACACGTTGCCTTATGCTGTTCAGATACAGAGATGGCCGTGACTATAGCAGAGCCCTCACCAACTGCAACCACTCTACCATTATCTACAACTATCACATCCTCATTATCTGAGAACCAATAAACCTCTTCGTTTGATATTGTCGCTGGGGAAAAGGTGACAGGGATGAGGAATTCATCACCCACCATCAGGTCAATGTTTTCTCTTCCAAGAATCATCTCTCCTACTTCAATGGCATCCTGTTTGTCGAATTCATAAAAATCTCCACAGGAAGAAAGCGAAGGGAGAAGGATGATCAGATAAGAAAGCATCCTAATCCATTTCCTTTTTTGATATGTTATTCTTTTCTCCATAATCATGGGATTATTAGTATCGTGATTACTTTTCAGGCGCCCTAACAGTCACAATATTTGAGCGATTGGAATCACGCCCGTCATCGTAATGGATTTGAACATAATAGTCGGCTGACTCACCAGGATTCAGCAGATAGTCGTTACGGGAGAACTGATCAGCTTGAGCCGAGATGAGGAATTCGAAACGAGCATCGTCTGGTCCTTTGCGATAGATACAGAAATAATAGTTACTATCTGTCGGCTTCTTTGTCAGTTCCCATGCTATTCTGGTTTCACCCGTTGCCTTATTATAGGAACCTTCCAGTTTTATGGGTGCATCCACCGCATTCGGACCCTCGAAATAGAAAGGATAAAGCTTGCTCAAACCTGAACTACAACCAGAAAGATTGTAAGTTTCCATGGCATAGAGATACCGTTTGCCACTGCGGTCATACGCAGGCTTGTCATCATAGAGTATAGTATCACCTGCCGCTGTTACTGAGTCGGCATCAAATATCGCTAACAACGTCCAGTTTTCCTCGCCTTCCAATTTGCGGAACAACCGGTGATAATTCAAATCAGCCTCATTACTGGCCGCCCATACCATGTGTATGCGCTCTTCGTCCACATCATTGCTGATCAACTTACAGACCATAGGCGGGATGTAGTGCGGGCGCAGCACTTGAAGCACCTCCGAGAACTCACCCATATTGGTGGAGAAGTCTGTTGCGCGTACCTTATAATATATATAGCGCTGATTGACTTCCTGCGACAAGGAGTCGATGAAAATGGTGTCGTTATATACATTCTGTCTCAAACTGTACTCATGTGTGGAGTCATTGGCGAACCACACATCATAGTAGTCAACATCCTCATCTTCAGATGGTGTCCATACCAGCACTACCGTTCCATCAGGAGCAGTATGTGCACGCAGGTTGGTAGGCGGGGCCGGTGCCTTGCGGTCGTCGATACGAATGGTCTGCGGCAGAGAGTAATTCACATTATATAGCGTGTCGTATGCCGCAATCGTGATCATTCCCGACTCCAGTCCAGTTACATCTACTGTCACCACGGTATCCTGAGGTGACACCAGATCCTTGGTCAACGGAATCCATTTTCCTTCTGCTATCCGCTCATTGTAATAGAATGGCATATAACCGATAAGATCTTTTTCCAATGAATCTTTGGTGAAGTAGAGTGTAGCCTGTTTCACGATGCCTGTCGTGTCGGTCCTATGGATGAAGATGCGTTGAAGGATAGGAGCTGAAGGCGGTATGCGATCAGAGAAATCCACCGTCAGTTCATCACAGGGTAGTGTAACGTCGCCGAAGGCATCATACGCCCTGATACGGTAATGATAGATACCTGGAGCACCAGGATAGTCGGCAAACACGATGGGTGCATCATCGGGTTGGTCCTGACTAGTGAACGGAACAAAAGGCTTCTCGTTTACACGTTTCCACTGGGTTTCATTATCTTTCCTGCGCTCTATAATGAAACTGGAATACTTCGTTGACGGCCATTCCAAGTTCAACTGGATGTCGGAAGCAGGCTGTCCTATCACCTCCACATCAAACGTCTCTGGCTTGAATTTCTCGTTAAGAACAGCTTCAACGAATCCAGGGTTAATGATATTGAACGAATCAAGATGGGCAGGCTGAACTACGTATTGATAGATTCTGCCCTCTTTGACGTTACGATCCACAAGGCCAAGTGCCATGTCGCGAGCTAAGTCTCGCCTCCACTCTGCCAAAAGCATTGCATATCCTACTATACTCTGCTGCTCATCATGTACCTCAATAAGTGAACCGATGGTTCCCGGGGCACTTTGTGTCTGATCGAGCGTTAGACGACCACGACCGTACATCAGTTGCATACCCAAATAAGCCAACGTATCGCGTTCATCTGGATGTTTGGCCCTCATCTGGTCAAGAGTCAAGGGTTTAAGTGCCAAAGCCAATGTGTCTATCTCCAGTTTAGCATCTTGCATAGAAAGGCGGAATACGTTATAGCCATAATAGTTCAACTGCCGCCAAGTGGAATAGTCGTCAACACCCCAGCGAAGAACGATACTGTCGCCATAGGCGCGAGTCATCAGACGGATGGTATGGGTGTTAAAGCCCACGAAAGTACTGTCTTGCGATATGGCAAGGTTACGACTGGGGATGGTATCTATTACCTCCTCATCATCGTCTTCAGTCTCTATCTGTGCCCAGACAGGCAAGGCTGTCATAGCCCAAACGATCAGCATTAATAGTATCTTATATCTCTTCATGGTCCAACTGTTTCATTATTTATTCAATCCTATCGTCACCTGCTTGCTGCTTACAGGATACTTCTCATTTCCAGGATTATCATACACCTCGTAAGCTCCCTTCTTGAAATTGAAAGTATTGACACGATGACGTTTTATGGTTACACCTTTCACATATTTCGAATTCTCCTTATCGAACTTTTCATAATCATTATAACCTCCACCTTGCGTACCTTCCATGCGATTCCATATGATAGTGGCTTCATCGCGGTTTCTACGAGGATGACTGCCGCTCATTCCTACGAGAACTTCTTCCAATTTGGTGCGCGATTTGTCGTTATTCTTCCCTTTGAACTGAGATGCATACATCAACGGTACCTGCTCGTATGGCATCTGGAACATATAATTATCATCGTACATTGAAGACTTCTCGCGTAGATAAGAAGCCCAAAGGTCATCCCATTGCGGATTGTTGTAGTCGTAAACAGGCCTATACACACCTTGGAACCCATTGTAAAAATCATCGAATTGGCAAACCAGAAGACATACATAGTAATAGATAGTCTCTTCGTTACCCGTTTTCTTGTATTCCTTGATACGATTAATACAATCTTTCCTGATTTTTGCAGTCCATTCCCACCTTTTTGTTTGGCTGTTGTATGACCTCGTAGAATAAACTTTGTCAAGATCTTCCTTGAACTTGGTAAGGTCTTTCATCACATCCTTATTACTATATGCTTTCCAGCAGATATTGTCAATGAAACCCTTTACTTCTTCATTGTAGTAGTATGGATGGACCTTACCTTGGTAGTCATCGAATTTGTTCAATGTATCCTTGATTTCATAATACTTTCTACTCTGCATGTCAGATTTGAACCAATGGTCTTGCCAACGATCTTCGCTTGTGATGAAATAAGAAGACGAGTTGATATAACAGCCTCGGTAGATGTCATTGAACCACCCTCTTTCACCTTCAAAGAACTGGTGGAAATAGCGGGCTGCCCTATGAAGAGCCTCAACAAAATTTGACATCTGCGTATATGGCTCAAAAATATCTTGCATCAACTGTGTGTTGGCAGCCCTATACATACCAAACCCAAGATGCTCAACAGGTAATATCCACGACATACCCTCGTCTGTAAGCCAGGTGTATTCTGGGAAATTACTCCTGCTTGGTATCGGGGCATTGGAAATGCCGCCGATCTGGGCAGCAGATGATCCGACACCCCATGTCTTACTTAACTGCGACCTCGTATTAGTATAGTTCCTATAGTTCTGGGCAGCCAAAGCCAATTCATGAGATTGTAGGGGATCCGCTGCCAATGTGGGCGTTACTGTATAATACTTCGACACATATTCAAGTCCTTTCGTGGATAGATTGGGATAATAGTCATATTTATATTTCTTGGCTTCCCATCCAGAGGCATTGGCATAGCCTCCCAGATAGTTGTAATAATAATATGGATCGATCATGCGTATAGACTTCTTCCCACTCTCACCTTCTACGCTAACCATGGCATCTCCTCGGTCGAAAGCGATTTCATAGTCATTGGGATAAACAGAGATGCTATACTTGTGAGCTATGCCTTCTTCCTCATCACCCATGAAAGGATAACTATATGGCAGGGGTTTCGATGTGGTATTAACCTCCTCTGTTACGGGATTGTAAATGGTAGATGGCATCACTCTGACACCGAACAACAGCACATGCTTATTCTCTTGATCAGTGGGTTCAGGCCATGCCCATGGCTCCGGTTGAGACGAAGAAGAACTACTGCCACTGCTACTTCCTCCGCTACTGCTGCCACCGCTTCCATGGCCAGCTATTGCAATCTCTTCAAGAATCTCCATCTCAGCCTTAATTTCATTTACTATATCAGGTCTGACGCGGTCAATGCCTTTATTCTTTACATAATCCTGGATTGCCTCAATTGTCCATCGTCCATCAATTCCTTTGGATGGTCTGCCATTGGGGAAGAACTCTGCAATTATCTCCTCTTTCGTAGTTGGTATATGATGCGAAGAGGGCTTGTTGGAAAACACAGGTGTCGTCTCTATCTTATTCACCTTGTCCTCAACACCCTTTGCTTCTACCTTGGTTACAGGATTCTTGAAAGACACGTTGTCTACAGTTGGTCGCGTTATACTGGAAGATGACACCACTTTGGAACCTGAAGTAGAAGTCACTCTTCCTGGAATGACCACTGAAGAAACATTCTTGCCAACTGTCTGCTGAATATTTGCAGAGGCATTACCATTGTTGGGCGTCAGCACTTTATTTATATTGGTAGAGAATTCCTGAACTGCCTTTTCCACATTCGTCGTGGGTGAAATGGAAGGTTGCTGGTTAACCATTCTGGTGCCACCATTACCCACCTTTCCGGTCTTGTTCATATCACCAACCATTCGGGTATTCACATTCCCCCTTACAGGATTCTGCATCATAGGAGGAAGATACTTTGTTGTAGCTCTTCGAGCGCGAGAAGATCTCACTGCATTGGAACTACTCGAATTATTCGAAGAACTGGAAGATGCTGCTCTCTTGAAGGAAGAATTACCAGAAGAGGATGTTCTCTTTATCGATGTCGAACCGGAAGAACTACTACCAGATGTTGATGCCGCCTTCAGTGCATCGGCCAACTGCTTCTTCTTCCTCAATTGTGATTCGTATGTAGTCTTATGTACACTCCCTTCTTCATAAACGACTCCTCCATGAACGAAGTAGTGTGGGCCAGAACTGCTACTACTATTCTGGCTACTTCCACTCGATTGACTGCTGCCGGATACGTTAGAAGACTCTGCTTCGGCCTTTGCCTCTTCCTCAGCCGCCTTGGCATCTGCCTCGGCTTTCTTCTCAGCAGCTGTCTTCGGTCGTACATACTCCAGTTTGATGACATAAACATGCGTCGGATCAAGATTGCTTTCCTCGATCAGCTTCTTGTCAGGCAGCCAGTTCAGGTTTTCATTGACATATGAACTCTTGTGGTTTGATATATTCTCGCTGACATACTTCTTGGCCGTTTCATCGTAGAGAGCCCATTTGAGTCTGCTGTTGTCAAACTTCGAACTGATGTCTCTCAGGAATGCAATATTCGGGCGACTGATATCTACTTTATAAGCCCCTTGGATTACTGGTGTAGCATTTATGGTGTCGAGGACCATATGCCCATCAGGTGACGGGAATGCCAATGCCACATCATCCTGGATGCCAATCTCAGGATTAGACGTAAACTGGTTGAAGTTTCCGGTACGGAAATAATATACCTTCATGGTGCTCCATGGATAGTTGTCGTAGGTACCATTCAGCGTATCCATGCTGTACGGATCCACTTCCAAACCATTTCGGATTTCCTTGGCATTTCCGTAGAGGTACAACTTGTAATAACGGTTAGGTCTTAACGCACTATTGCTTAACAGGATGCGGTGACGGTTCCCATCAGATACCACAGCGACATAGTCGCGTCCGTAGCTAATGCTGTCACGCCCATCCCTGCTGGGATCGGAGAATTCAACCAAATCTATGCCATTAACATACTTCCAAGAGTAGTTTGCTTTTGCCCCCACATTCTTTCCAGGATCGCGCGTATAGTATCTAGTGGTGAAGTTGAATGTATAAGAACGGTTGGAATACTCTTGGTAATCTTCGCTACTACCCCCCTGATTGAATGCCATCTCCTGAGCAAAATTCTCATCGTAGAGGTTCAGACGGGTATTCAAATCGGTACTTGTCTCTACAACAATCTGCGAGGATTCTGTAATGGGTTCGGCATCCTCCCATCCTTCCTGTTTACTTTCGCCACCTACAGAGCAGTTTGTGAATAGTTCGAAGTTGTCCAGCGGACTGCCGAGATAAGGCAGACAGACAGATCCGCACTCGAACTTGAATGAGCGATTCAGTTTGATCAAGCCACCTAAGAGTTTCAGCTTAACACGTGCCTGACCCACCATCCAGAACGGATTGGGTAATCCAGCCTTCAGCATAGCACCAATCTGGGCATGCAGGATATCAAAGTCGTTGTTATAGAATCCGAGTCGGATACGGATACCCATCTTCGCCTCGAGCATGGCATAGGCCTGACCTGTGGCATACCAGCCCTTGATACCCATCGGCTTCCCATTACAGAAGCTATTGATCTTAACAAGCGACACATCGATACCTGCCACGGCACCCAAGTATGCATAGAGCAATCCTAAATCAACATCAATATAGCCGTAAGCTTTGTACCCGAACATCACGCCACCGCTAATGTCAGCATTCTTCAGGAACTTCTCCATGGCTGCTTCACGAGAGCGGTTTACAGTAGCTGCATCGGCCTGCTCCACACCAGAACCCATGGAACCTCCATTAAGGAAGTTTCGGATATCTGCAGGAATAGGAGGCAACACACCATTATTAGGTAATTCATTACCCACACAGAGATAGGCGTTTGCACCAATCTTCACCGTAACCACCTTGGCTTTCAGGTCGATGATCTTGATACCGCAGCGCTTCTCTTCCTCGCTGGCCTCTGTACCGTCGCCTGGCTCACCTAAGTAGATATGCCACTTGGGTTTACTGTATGCTTCATAATTCTCGTATTTCGTAATCTTGAAGTTCAAGGCAATATGTCCTCCGGCACTGGCCTTCATCTCTTTGTTCTTTTGATTCTCTCCACTGCCGTGTTCTGAAGTTTCCGGTGCCTTCTCGCCATCCTTGAATGTATTGTTATTACTGTCAGTGCCCATTGTTTCATCCAGACCAGCTTTAGCCAAAGGAACCCACTGACTGGCAGAATCCTTGATCTTGCCTGTTACCGCACTGATATTGCCCTCTAACTCATTCATCAAAGGAACATACTGACCAATCGTAGTAGTGACAGCGTTAGCCACATTCTCTGCAGAAACCTTCACATCACACGACAAGTCTAATGAGAAATACTGATCCTTGGTGCGGACAGAACCTCCAGGACCACTATTATCTTTGAGACATTGGTAAGCGATCGTAGCCTTAGCAGAGATGATACCGTCGTTACCACCAGTAGAAAGTGCATTCAGTGTTCCGTTCATTAAGAAGGTGGAAAGACATTTATACTTTGTGTCGTAAACCACAGTCATGTCGAACTTGCCATTCAACAGATTATCGCCTCCCTCAACAGCCAGTCCAAGACCGAACACGCCACCAATCAAGCCCTTACGCGGTGTGGGGTCACCGTTCTGATCTTTCTTGGCCGTACAGTTGAAATAGAATCCTCCTTTTACCTCATTGATAACAACGGGCGGGATATGCAATCCTTTTCCTCCTACCTTTGCGATGAAATAACCATATTTGAAATTCTGATCGTTCTCATTCTTTACTTCAGTACTTGTACTGCTATAAGAATAGTAACCGCCTTCGCCGTCAATCTCCACAATGTTACCAGGCATCTTAAAATGTAAGGTACCCGTGTAACCACTAATCGTGGAATTCCCCTTCTGTTCTTTCTTTGCTACCAGACTACCACTCAGATCCACACCAGCCCAGCTTACACCGAATGCTGCCCTGTTGAATTGCGTTTCACTATAGGAAGCGGAGAAATTGTTCAGATTCACTTTGCCCCAGATCGTGAGATCGGTTTCTGCACTAATCATGTTATCCATGACATTGATAGCGCCGGCAAGGTTCAATCCCAACTTATTGCTTTCCTGCTTCAGACCATACTTTTTCAGTGTGAAGCCAAACGGACCGATATTCTTCTGAAGAGAAGAAAGACTCCATGAACCAGGACCAAAATAGATAGTAGATGAATTGCTACCACTGCTGGTAAAGGTGTATTCTTCCTTAAAGCCTGCAGCCTTGTTGATATCCAGTAAGGTCCAACCTTGGTCGGTCTTGATATTCTTGGCCAACTTCGAATCTTTCAATGGGAAGTTGCCCACTCGCATCTTGGCAAACTTGATCTTCGGCATCAATAGATTGAATACCAAATTGCTGTCATCGGCTTTTGTTCCTTTTATCGTAACATATCCGCCAGCACAAAGTTCCACGTGGGTATCCTTGCCAGTTCCTCCGCTAAGCTCAAAGAATGTCCAGTTTTTCTTGAAATCAGCTTGTCCCAAGAAGAAGTCGAGTTTTAGACCATCTATCTGCTTGGTTGTGAAGGTGAAGTCATATCCCTTTGTCTGTCCTTCACTATCAAGGCCCTGACTAGTAAGATCACACTTATAACCAATGGTACCATCCAACAACGGAACATCGAATTTCCCATCGAAGAAGCAATCCTTGAACTTACTCTGCAAGATGTTCAGCTGGAGGTTATCGATAGAGAATGCCCATCCTCCTAACTTGGTTGTCTTGGCATCAAGAAGAGAAGCGAGTTTCAAGGATAAGGTCAATCCAGAGAAGTCATATATAACCTTTTCTGCTGCAATCTTCAAACGACCGTCTTCTGTATTCTTAGCATTACCAAACTGCAAGGTCTTCGGGAAGAGTATCTCCATATCATTTATGTAGATGCCCTTCCAAAGACCTGGATTCTGCTTGAATTCAGTCTCTGTGTATTCGAATCCTTTCCAACTATAACCCTTGGGGATATCCAGATCTCCACCATTACGGTACATGGAATAGTCGAATACGATTTCTCCCGGCTTGAACAACCAACCATTCAGACCATCAACTTCAAAGTTGTCCATGGTGACATGTGCCACCAATTCATCCCAAGAGGCAATGCTTTCTTTGATATTCAGTATAGGTCTCTCATTCGTAGCATCTCCATTAGCATCAACTTTTTTCAGCTTGGGTATCTGCATGTCGAAATCAAGGAGGATCAGTTCGAGTTCATCCGCCTTCCAACTGATATAGCAACCATCAGTGGGATTAACAACATTCTGTGGAGCATTGAACGTCATCTCGAACTTAGTGGAAGGATCTACCACCGTGAAATCAGAGAGCAGACTGATGGATCCGCCTTCGGGCAAGACACGGTCTGGACTCATACAAATACGCGGGGCTCCGAGAACCAAGATCTCATTCCTTGTGTAATTACTCTTTGGTAATACCAGTTCGCCTATGATATTCATGCTAGCATTTGTCGGAGTGAACTTCATGCTGGCAATCTGAATGTCAACAGGTGTCTTGTTGACCGACTTAGGCAGTTTCAACGGGAGATGAAGATCACTAATATCACCGTTCAGGAAATTGTCGTACCAGTTCTTGCCTGTACGAACCCATTCATAGTATTTGCTGACATCATACTTCTTAGCGATATCCTTCAGGGCACCCACACCTCCTTCAGTAATCAGGTTAGCATAAGGTATGCCTGTATCTGAAATAATCTGATCAACACCCGTATCCGAGAGGATCTTGTCAACCACCTCGGCATCAGTAGCTTTCTTTTTCGGATCAGGATCAGGGTAGGTAACAGCCTCTCCTTGATAAACAACATTATCAGAGTTGATATACAGTTCATCAAACTTAACGGCTATCATAACTGTATATCCCATGGGGTTCCATTCGATGTGTCCCTTGCCCTTGAAAGCATTCTTACCAGACACCTTAGATATATCATCGATGGTGAGCTCGTATTGACCGAATCCCACAACCTTACCCTTCAAATCCTGTGCAGACCTGTTCGTTGGTGTTGTATTGGTGATAGTCACCATATCAGAACACTGGAAATACTGTTTGGAGAGCAACTGTGATAAGGCAAAATCTTTCACATTCACTTTGTCGTTGACAAATGTTACTTGCTCTGTTGTGGTACTTGGAACAACATGAAGAACCAAGTAGTCGTTAACCTTTACCTTGTCCTTGATATCTTTCCACAATATGGTATGCTCTGTCTCTTGGGTATTGAAGGTGTAAACAGGCTCACCACTAAATATTGTTTCGAAATCCTGACCGCATTCACCTTTATAGAGTCCGAGTTGATAATCAAACTTAACAAGATCAGGTCGTTCTCCTTCACCACCAAGGAACCAAGCCTTCTTCCACGACACCTTAATGTCGTCTTCTACAAACACCTTACGGGCAGAACCTTCAAAGAAAAGAGGATCTATTAATTCAGGATTACGGAAGGTGTATTGAGATTGGTCATCAACCACCTCATCCACGCCATAGTAAAGAGTAAGTCCATAATCCTTATCCTTACCTTTATCATCTTCTGAGGCGTTGTCGATATTGGGTTTCAAACTTCTTGTAGAGATACCGCCACCTCCTATAGGATTTATATTGCTATAAGGAATACTACCGGTATTACCTATGGCATTATTACCAAGACCACCTGATGGTATGGGTGTTCCTGATGTTAGACTATATGGAACGCCA
>OCTX012223825.1_pt1 | contig 14996 bp, 14 predicted proteins | sample 1539691 | NCBI WGS metagenome assembly OCTX01 (sample SAMN02144231, study PRJEB22623) | gut metagenome | biome: sheep rumen | host: Ovis aries | place: New Zealand | reverse complement strand
GAGCCTCTTGTCGGATTCGAACCAACGACCCCGAGATTACAAATCACGTGCTCTGGCCAACTGAGCTAAAGAGGCGGGTGGGCAAGCTACTTACATCGCGCCGCTACAACCAACTACCTTTGCTACGTTCCCGTCCTGGAGGGTTCGAAGGGAGCTGGCCGTGTAAGACTTACCCGTCTTTTGCAGCGCAAAGGTACGAAGAAAGGAGCAAAGAATCCCATTTGTGGGAGTTAAAAAACATTAAATGGGGGTTTGAGGGGTTTTAGTTTGAGAGTTTTTGAGGTGAATTATCGATAATATTGTAAGGCTTTCGGGATAATGCTTTTCGGAATCAAGCGACTAACCGACTTTCCTTCCTTGATACGTTGGCGTATTTGCGTACTACTCACTTGATACAATGGTGCATTCAGTAATTTCACGTTATCGGGAAGCGTAGAGGCATCAATGTCAATTCCCTCACGAGGATAAATTACCAATGAATAATTGTCTAAGATGTCTTGACTATGATACCAACGAGGGAATATTTGCCAATTGTCTCCCCCAATGATGAGAATAAACTGGCGGTCAGGGTATTGAGCAGACATGGCTTGTAAGGTAAGCCATGTATAAGACGGCTTGGGTAAGTGAAACTCAAAGTCTTGCGCAATCATCTGAGGTTCGTTTTCCAAAGCCAAACGTGTCATTTCAAGTCGCAATTCATCGGAAAGAAGGTCTGTCTGTGCTTTTTTCAACGGATTCAGCGGAGATACGACGAACCATACTTCATCCATTAGCCCTGCATCTAACATCTGCCTTGCCAATGCGATGTGCCCATTGTGAATGGGATTGAACGAGCCGCCATATATGCCTGTGCGCTTCATTTTTGTTGAGTGTTATAATGTTTCGTGTTTAGTGTTTAGAGTTGAGTGTTTTCAATCTTTAATTTTCAATCCTCAATCTCCCAAGAATTCTGAGACGATTTCCAATGCTTTGGCCTTGGCAATCTCCAAGTCGTCATTGATAAGAATCTTATCAAACTTTTCCGCAAAAGTCAGTTCGTAAGAAGCTTTTGACAGACGTTTCTCAATATCTTCAAGAGAATCTGTTCCACGATTCATCAGTCGTCTTTTCAACTCATCAATAGAAGGCGGTTGGATGAAAAGGCTCAAAGCTTCATCGCCATAATATTGCTTGATGCTACATCCACCTTTTACGTCCACGTCGAACACCACATTCTCGCCATTCATTCGTTGCGATTCCACTTGTTCCTTCAACGTGCCATAGAAACGGTCTTCATATACCTCCTCGTATTCCAAGAACTCACCACGCGCTATCTTCTCCTTGAATTCCTCCGGGGAAATGAAAAAGTATTCCACGCCATTTTGCTCAGTACCTCGTGGAGCGCGACTTGTACAACTGATGGAGAAATATAAATTCAATTCGGGATGTTCCTGCATCAACCAATTCACGATCGTACTTTTACCGCTTCCGCTTGGCGCGGAAACGATAATCATTTTCCCTTTCTTGATGGATTCTTCATTATTCATACTACATCCTTCATTTAAAGTGCATTCAGCACTTGTTCCTTGATTTGCTCCAATTCGTCTTTCATCATGACGACGATGTTTTGCATTTCAGCCAGATTGCTCTTCGAACCCGTGGTGTTGATTTCACGACCCATTTCTTGGGCAATGAAACTCAACTTCTTGCCTTGCGCACCCTCTACGTTCATCGTCTCGCGGAAATAGCGCAAGTGGTTTGCCAATCGTTGCTTTTCTTCGCTGATGTCGAGTTTCTCGATGTAGTAAATCAATTCTTGCTCCAATCTTCCCTTGTCGTATTCCACTTCAGGAAGACTCTTCAAACCTTCCACGATACGACCACGAATTTTCTCTACACGAGCCTTCTCGTATGGTTCGATGCTCTCTAACAACTTGGCAATGTTGTCTAATTTCTCTTCAAACTTATGATGTAAAGCCGCTCCTTCTTGCTTTCTGAATGCTAACAAATGGTCGATTGCCTCACGAATCGCTTGTTGAGCCATTTCCCATTCTTCATCGCTCAACACTTCTGCTTCTGTCTTCGTCGTAACGTCAGGCATTCTCATCAATGTCTGAAACCAGTCTTGTGGCTCAGGAATACCCGTATTCTGGGCAATCTCCTTCAGTTGGCGATAGTAATTCTCGATGATGGCACTATTTACGGAAGCTGCGTCTGTTCCCTCGTCTTTCTCTATCCAAATGCAAAAATCCACTTTACCCCTAACGAGTGCGTTGGAAATCACCTGTCTTATTTCCATCTCTTTTTCACGATAGAGAGGTGCGATGCGTGTAGAGAGGTCAAGCGTCTTGCTATTTAATGATTTAATTTCAACATTGATTTTCTTCTCATTGTAGGCTACGACCGATTTTCCATAGCCTGTCATTGACTGTATCATAACTGGTTTTGTGTAATTTTTCTGCAAAAGTACGAATTTTGCAGAAAAAAATGAGTATTTTTGCACATTATTATTAAAATAATTGGAAATGGCGTGTATATTACATATCGAAACAAGTACTGATGTGTGTTCCGTGGCCGTGAGTCAAGACGGTGCTTGCATCTTTCACGAGGAAGACCATAGCGGTCCTAACCATGCCGTGAAATCAGGTACGTTTATCGACGAAGCCCTCTCATTCATCGACTCCCCTCTCATTCCACTCGATGCAGTTGCCATCAGTAGTGGTCCTGGTTCGTATACGGGATTGCGCATTGGTGTTTCCACGGCCAAAGGCATTTGTTATGGCAGAGACGTGAAACTCATTTCCGTTCCTACGTTGCAATTGCTTTGCGTGCCAGTGTTGTTGCGCGAGAAGGTGCAAGAGGAAGATGCATTGCTTTGTCCCATGATTGACGCGCGTAGAATGGAAGTTTATGCACAAGTGTTCGACCGTGCCTTGCATGAGAAACGTACCATTCAAGCAGACATTGTGGATAGTGACACCTACAAGGAATTCCTTGATGAGCACCCTGTTTATTTCTTCGGCAATGGAGCGGCCAAATGTATGGAAGCAATCAACCATCCCAACGCACACCTTATTGAAGGCGTAGAGCCGTTGGCAAAATGGATGTCGCCGTTGGCAGAGAAGAAATTCTTTGATGAACAATTTGAGGACGTTGCCTATTTCGTACCTTTCTATCTCAAGGACTTTGTTGCCAAGATGCCGAAAAAGCTCCTTTAAATCCAATATATATGTCTTTTTAAAACGACAAATAATAGCATTAGTATATCAGAAACTATGAATATTGAAGGTTTAGATTATAATACCCAACGTGAAAAGTTGATTATTCCCGAATATGGAAGGGAAATCCAAAACATGGTAGATTATGCCATGAGTATTCCCGATAGGAATGAGCGTCAGCATTGTGCTGAATCCATCATTGCTATCATGAGCCACATGTTCCCCCAAAACAGGGAAAGCGAGAATCCCGAACAAAAATTGTGGGATCATTTGGCTCTGATGAGTAATTTCAAACTCGACATTGACTGGCCGTTTGATATCAGTCAGGCGGAACGCTTGTTGACAAAACCAGAACCATTGAAGTATCCGATGCACGATATTCCCGTGCGCCATTATGGAAGTATGTTGTTTGAGTTGTTTGAAAAACTCAAGACGATGGAACCTGGGCCTGAGCGAGACGAATTGACAAGGTTGACGGCCAACCAAATGAAACGTAATTTAGCACAATGGAGCCATAGTTCAACGAACGAGGAAAGAGTGGCTTCAGACCTTGCCAAATATACTGACGGGAAGATACAATTAGATATTGACACGTTCAAGTTTGAGAAAACCCACAACAAGGAAAACGATCGTCCAAGGAAAAAGAGATAATGCATGGAATCATTCATCATTGAAGGCGGTCATGCGCTTCAGGGAGAGATAACGCCACAAGGTGCCAAGAACGAGGCTTTGCAGGTGATTTGCGCTTCATTGCTTACGCAAGATGAAGTGCGTATCAGCAATATTCCCGACATTCTCGATGTCAACAACTTGATTCAATTGTTATGTGACATTGGCGTAAAGGTGACAAAACATTCACGAAACGAATATTCCTTCAAGGCCGAACAACTTAACTTGGAATATTTGAAAAGTGATGAGTTCGTGAGGAAATGTGCTTCTTTGCGTGGAAGTGTATTGATGATAGGACCGTTGTTGGGTCGTTTCGGCAATGCCACTATTGCAGAACCTGGTGGTGATAAGATTGGGCGCCGACGTTTAGATACCCATTTCTTGGGTTTCAAAAACCTTGGAGCCAACTTTGTTTATGACGAAAAGCGCAACGTATATAACATTCAGGCCAAGAAACTCAAGGCTACGTATATGTTGTTGGATGAGGCTTCAGTTACGGGAACGGCTAACGTCATCATGGCTGCCGTACTTGCGGAAGGTACAACTACTATCTACAATGCCGCTTGCGAACCATACATCCAGCAATTGTGTCATTTGCTCAACGCCATGGGAGCCAATATCAGCGGTATTGCGTCAAACTTGATTACTATCGTAGGAGTAAAGGAATTGCATGGAGCCACTCATCAGATATTGCCCGATATGATTGAGGTGGGTTCGTTTATCGGAATGGCTGCTATTGTGGGAAATGGCATTCGTATCAAAAATGTTGCTTTGCGCCATTTGGGTATTATCCCGGATGTCTATAAGCGATTAGGCGTGAAGATAAAGGTTGAAGGCGACGACTTGGTGATTCCACAACAGAAACATTACGTGATAGAATCATTTATAGACGGTACCATCATGACCTTTGCTGATGCTCCTTGGCCAGGATTGACCCCCGACTTACTTTCCGTATTGTTGGTGGTTGCTACGCAAGCAAAAGGTAGTGTGCTTATTCATCAGAAAATGTTTGAGAGTCGCCTGTTCTTTGTAGACAAGCTCATCGATATGGGAGCGCAAATCATTCTATGTGACCCACACCGCGCCGTGGTTATCGGACATGATCGCAACTTACAATTGCGTGCTGGGCGAATGACAAGTCCTGATATTCGTGCTGGTATTGCCTTGCTCATTGCCGCATTGAGCGCAAAAGGAACGAGTCGCATTGCCAATATCGCACAGATTGACCGAGGTTATGAAGACATCGAGAAACGTCTCAATGCTTTGGGTGCCCACATTACCCGTGTCGATGATTAACGGAATCATGCATGTATTTTTACTAATCATCCAATCATGATTAAACAAGAAGAGGTTTATAAAATCGGACGCATCGGAAAATCGCATGGAATCAATGGAGAAGTACATTTCCTCTTTGATGATGACGTGTTTGATAGAGTGGAATCTGAGTATCTGATATTGGATATTGACGGTATTCTCGTTCCTTTCTTCATGGAAGAATATCGTTTTCGTGGAGAGAGTAGTGCGTTGGTGAAATTCTGTGATATAGATACGCAAGAGAAAGCGCGTGAACTGACCAATTGTGATGTGTACTTCCCATATAGTCTTACGGATGAAGACCCAGAAAACATGAGGTGGACACAAATCATCGGATTCAATTTAATGGATGCTAATAACCAACAACTCATAGGTTCGATAACGGGTGTTGACGACAATACGATGAACATCTTGTTTGAGGTGGAGAGGTCAGACGGAAATCGTATTCTTGTACCCGCCAATGAAGAACTCATTCAAGAAGTCAATACCGACAATAGGTTTATCAGCGTTCAATTACCAGAAGGTTTATTGGATTTATAAATATAGACATCATGAAAAAGCAAATCTGCATCCTCGGTAGCACGGGTTCTATCGGCACACAAGCCCTTGACGTGATACAACAACACCAAGATATTTTTGAAGTGTATTGCCTGACGGCAAACAATCGAGTGGAATTGTTGGCTGAACAAGCACGACAATTTCATCCAGCTGCCGTAGTTATTGCCAATAAGGATAAATACGATACTCTGAAAGAACTATTGTCAGACCAACCAGACATCAAGATTTATGCAGGAAAGGAAGCACTCGACCAAATCGTGGAAGCCGAACCTATCGACATGGTATTGACGGCAATGGTTGGATTTGCGGGATTATCGCCAACAATTCACGCAATCAAGGCGAGAAAGAAAATCTGTCTTGCCAATAAGGAAACGTTGGTTGTGGCTGGTGAATTGATTTGTCAGTTGGCACAAGAATATCGTGTTCCTATCTTGCCCGTAGATAGTGAGCACTCCGCCATTTTCCAAAGTATCGTAGGAGAAGGTGACAACGAGATTGAAAAAATCTTGCTTACTTGTAGTGGAGGACCCTTCCGTAAGTTTACGGAAGAGCAGATAGCAAAGGTAACAGCGGCAGATGCGTTGAAACACCCAACGTGGGATATGGGAGCGAAAATCACGATAGACTCTGCAACGTTGATGAATAAGGGGTTTGAGGTGATGGAAGCAAAGTGGCTCTTCGGCATTCCCGCTGACAAGATTCAAGTGCTTATCCATCCCCAGAGCATCATTCATAGTGCCGTACAATTTTGCGATGGTTCGGTGAAGGCACAATTGGGAGTTCCCGACATGCGCCTACCCATTCAATATGCCTTTACCTATCCTGACCGTATGCATCTGAATGGTGAGAGACTGAATTTGTTTACTCATCCATTGGAATTCTTTGAACCCGACACGAAGAAGTTCCGTTGTCTGGCATTGGCATTTGAAGCTATCAAGCAAGGAGGAAATATGCCTTGTATCGTAAATGCTGCCAATGAAATCGTCAACGAGGGATTCCGCAAAGATAGGTGTTCGTTCCCACAAATGGCAGACATCATCGAACAAACCATGCAAAAGGTGCCTTTCGACAAGAATCCGTCGTATGACACATATATTAATACGGACGCGTGCGCGAGAAAGATAGCCGAAGAACTATTATAGACTTTGGTCGTAACAACAAGTTAACGTGTTTTAAAATCAGAGGACTATTGGCGTATAGTCCTCTTTTTTAGTACCTTTTACTTGCATATCTCGAAAAAAATGCGGAACTTTGCCGACCGTAACAAATCTTAATGTATGGAAATATTTCTGATCAGACTGCTCCAGTTCATGTTGGCAATCTCTTTGTTGGTTTTACTCCATGAGGGGGGGCACTTCTTTTTTTCAAAACTTTTTGGTGTACGTGTAGAGAAATTCTATTTGTTTTTCGACCCGTGGTTTCATCTGTTTGAATTCAAACCCAAGAAAAGTGAAACGACGTATGGTATAGGATGGCTACCGTTGGGTGGCTATTGTAAGATAGCGGGTATGATAGACGAAAGTATGGATACCGAGCAAATGAAGCAACCCGAACAGCCTTGGGAATTCAGGTCGAAACCCGCATGGCAACGGTTGTTTATCATGATAGGTGGCGTACTTGTTAATTTCCTCTTGGCTTTGTTCATCTATTCAATGGTTCTTTATTATTGGGGCGATTCCTATGTTGCCGTGAAGGACATGAAGATGGGTATGAAATTCAACAAGGAAGCCAAAGAATATGGATTCAAGGACCATGATATTCTCATTGGTACGGAGAATGGTGAGTTCAAGGATTTCTCTGCCGACTTGTTCCGCGAGATTTCCATTGCCAAACGAGTGGACATCATTCGCGATGGTAAACCAATGTCTATTTCCTTGCCAGGCGACATTAATTTGTTAGGAATGCTGAAGGCAACGCCTAATTTCGTGCGCCCATTCGTTCCTGCTGAGATAGATACCATTATGCCTAATACGCCTGCTTCGAAGATTAACATCAAAAAAGGCGACCAAATCTTGGCTGTCAATGGTGTTGCTATTGATTCTTGGAATGAATTTACGGATGAATTAGGACGCTTAGCCGACATGATGACAATTGCCAGGTCACCAAAAGATAGTTTGCAATTGCGCACGGCATCTTTTGTCATTAGCCATAAGGCAACGCAAACCGTTGATACAACCACCGTGGTATTATCGCCCGATCTCAAATTGGGCGTTGGAATGTCTTCCATCTATTCATATTACGAGCCCACGACGATTACTTACGGATTCTTAGAGAGTTTTCCCGCAGGCATAAAATATGGTTGGAACGTTTTGGCTGGTTATGTGGGCGACTTGAAATACGTATTTACGAGCGATGGTGCAAAATCTTTAGGTGGTTTCGGTGCCATCGGCAGTCTTTTCCCACCTGTTTGGGATTGGCACATGTTCTGGTTGATGACCGCCTTCTTGAGTATCATCCTTGCCTTTATGAACATTTTACCTATTCCTGCACTCGACGGAGGACACGTGTTGTTCCTTCTTTATGAGATAGTTACAGGACGCAAACCCAGCGAAAAGTTCATGATTGGTGCAGAGTATGTAGGAATATCTATCCTTATTTTGCTGATGATTGTGGCAAATCTCAACGACATCTTGCGTTGGTTGGGGTATATGTAATTGAATCTTCCTCATCCATTTAACTTATATTTGCCCTCTGTCAATGATGATAGGGGGCTTTTCTTTTGTATGATTCAAACGGGAAAACGCCCTGTTTTTAGAATCCACCAAAATTTTACAGGAAAATAACGAATTGAAAGTATTTAATATGTGTTATGTTTTAAATTGAAATGATTTATGCGCTTATTACTTTTGAATTGTCACTTTTGGCTTTCTAAAAAATAAAAAACACAATATTAAAACCTTATTTTTTTGTTGAAATAAAACAAAAATACTAATTTTGCAAGCAGTTAGTAGCAATGCAACCTACAAAACATTTCAATTAATAGGATATCGACATCACAAACACAATACGATGAGTGGATTGGCAGGGGATTTATTTTTACTTCTTTTATTCCCCAAACCATTCCACTTGTTTTTTATCCCTCAGTCATATTTCCACTAAAACAAGACAATCATACGTAGTTTCATAATTCCTTATGCAAAGGTCTATAATAATCTGTTTCTTGTGAATGGTTATTATATACTTTGTATTTTGCGTGTATACACCGTGTATTTCATACATATACACTGTGTATTCAGCCCATATACACAGTGTATATGTGTCAAATACAAAACGCATACTCTTTATTATTTCTTGATTTTGCGTCAATTTAGGTGGTCATTCCTCATAATCTGATGAAACTTGAGTAATAGAATTTATTGAAGTTTTTTCGCTGATTTTTGTTGATTGAAGAAATGTTTTATAATCTTTGCAAAATAAACCATAACTCGAATTTGACGAAAGAAACCACGCTTTTAAGAAATGCTTTCATACTGATGATGGCATTCGTATACTCGCTTGGCGGCAAGTCGCAAGGACAGTTTGTCGAGCGCTTCAACGTGTTGTATCTTGATTTGATGCATGGGCTTCCCAGTAATTTTGTCGATGACATCATAGCGGATTCGGATGGCTTTGTTTGGATTGCCACGTATGGAGGAGGACTTGTCAGGTATGATGGGTATTCCATTCTAAACTTTGGCGTGGGTAGTTCGAGGAGCAAGCTCAAAAGCAATTCTTGTAGGAACTTGTGTGAGGATTCCTTTCATCGTTTGTGGATTTCGTTTGACGAATATACCGAAGTGCTCGACTTGAAGATGCTACGTCCCGTGATTCCCCATGACAAGCGAAAAAGATTGGAGGGCATATTGAAAGAGCGTTCCCTGCATGTCTGTTGCGATGCGAAAGGCAAGATATGGATTGCCACCATGCAGAACATCTATTGCGTGAGTTTCCTTCCCGATGGCGACATTGATCAGATATTGAGTTATCCTAATCGCGTGAACACCCCCGACGTGTTTATCAACGACCTTGACGGAAACGGGAGCGTGTGGGTAGCCTTCGGCGGAACGTTGAGGCGATTGTCGGTGAACAACGAACAAATCGTGAACTCCGCTATTTCATCCGCTTTGCCAACGTTGCCCGTCGCCTTTATCTCCGACGTGGTTAAGTATCGAGATAAGTATTGGATAGCCACCAACAACGGTCTCTATGCCTACGACACTTACACGAATGAGCTAACGACGTACAGGCACGACTATTCGCCCCTGTCGTTGTCGCACGACCATGTTTCAAGCCTTGCCATTACGCCCGACAATCAACTCATCATCGGTACATTGGGAGGAATAGACGTGCCGAACATGGAAATGAATCGCTTTGAGCATATCGATGTCGGAAATGACATGACGCTTTCAAACAACTTCGTGAACTGCCTGAGCTACATCTACGGACAGCTATGGGTGGGAACGGAAGGAGGAGGCGTGATACACTTCGTGCCCCGACAGTTGCAAATACAAAACTACGTTCATACGAACGAACCGACTTCGTTGTCGCCATTTGCCGTGAATGCCATGTATTTGCAAGACAACGGTACGTTGTGGGTGGGCACCGTGGAAGGAGGATTGAGCAGGAAGATACAAGGCGAGACGGGATTCACACACTATACCACACACAATACACGCCTATCTCACAATAGCGTGTCTGCCATTGTCGCCGACAACCGACAACGACTATGGGTAGGAACGTGGGCAGGAGGAATCAACGTGTGTTCGTTGTCGTCGCCATCCGATATCCAACCGCTGCCGATAGACGCTTCCTATCAACCATTGCTCAACTTCATCGGCGCGTTGCAATATGATGCCATGAACGACGGAATATGGATAGGAAGTAATGACGGCATTTATTTCTACGACATCAAGATGGGGAAGATAAGAGACCCCTTCGTTGGCAATCGCAATTTCAGAGGATGTATCGGCAGCATCATCCTACCCGAAGGCAAATTGTGGATGGGATGCTTGGAAGGAGCGGTAGTGGTGAATTTGAAGAAGCGAACCACGGAAGGATTTGCCTATAAGCACCTGAAGTATCAATTAGACGAGCCAAAGAGCGGAATCATCGATAAAATCGCTTGCTATTGCAACGAGAGGCAGACTGGGAGAGCAATCCTCGTCGTGCAACTATTGTCTTTGCTGGTTTCACGGCTGACGGAAAGACCACCTACTGGGGTAAGAAATAAATGATAAAATAGATGGAAATCCTTGGTTTCGAATCATTTTTGATGTATATTTGTGCCGACAATCATCATTAAACCAAAAAGAAGATGAAAAGAATATTGTTGGTAGCCATACTGATGGTATGTGCCGTGGTAGTGAGTGCACAAGATTTGTATGTGGGCACATATAATATAAGGTATAAGAACAAGGATGATTCCATCAAGGGCAACGTGTGGACGAAGCGTTGCCAAGTGATGTGTGACCAAATCAACTTTGAGTCGCCCGATGTTCTCGGTATGCAAGAGGTATTGGTGGAACAATTACATGATTTCCAACGACTTCTCGACAACTATTCCTATATTGGAGTGGGGCGTGATGATGGTAAGGAAGCAGGTGAGTATGCTGCCATCTTCTATAAGAATGACCGTGTGAAGCTATTGGATAGTGGCAATTTCTGGCTCAACGAAACGCCCGATGTTCCTAAATTGGGATGGGATGCGGCTTGCATTCGCATTTGTACGTGGGGAAAGTTCAAGGACTTGCGCACAAAGAAAAAGTTTTATTTCTTCAATCTCCACATGGATCATGTAGGAGTGGTGGCAAGGAGAGAAGCTGCCAAGTTGGTAGTGTCGCGTATCAAAGAGATGGCACAAGATGCTCCTGTTGTGTTGACAGGCGACTTCAACGTGGATCAAACAGATGAAATCTATGGTATTTTCACCCATTCAGGCATCTTGAAAGATTCATACGAAAATGCTCGCATTCGTTTTGCAGAGAACGGTACGTTCAATAGTTTTAAGGTGGAAACGAAGACAGATAGTAGGATAGACCACGTCTTCGTTTCTCCTTCATTCAAGGTTGAGGCATACGGCTTGCGCACGGATAGTTATTGGGCAAAAGGAAGACGTAATCTATCCGATCATTATCCCGTATTCGTTAAATTAAGGGGTGAGTAAAAAGAAGTGAGAGGTGAGGGGTGAGAGGTGAGAGAATTGCTATAGTGATCAATTTCAATCTTCAAAAGCATATCTCTCACCTCTCCCCCCTAAAAAATGTTAACATCATGCAGTCTTTTTCGATGTTTTAGGACTATAGAAATAGAGACATGATGCTCACGATGAACTTAAGAATATTGATAGAACGTTGCAGACAAGGAGAAGAGGAGGCTCTTGGCGAACTGTATGAGGCATATTCTCAGCAGATGAGGGGGATATGCCGACGATATTTCAGCGACGAACAAACAATAGACGATGTCCTTCATGATGCTTTCGTGATTATCTTTACTTCGTTCGATAGGTTGCGCGACATGCAACGTGCAGAACCGTGGATGAATGCTATTGTACGAAACGTGGCTTCTAAATATAAAGACCACTTGCGTGCTCATCCTACCATTTCCATTGAAGAAGCTAACGAGACGGAATTACCAATCGTCGAAGCGGAAGCGAATGATGCTGCTGGCATTCCGCACGATGACCTGATGCAATTGCTCAACATGTTGCCCGAAGGATATAGTAAGGTGTTGCGCCTTTCCATATTCGAGGGTTTGTCGCATAAGGAGATTGCCGCATTGATGAACATTGAACCACATTCATCTTCATCGCAATTGTCGCGAGCCAAAAGAATGTTGCGCAAGTTGGCTTTGCAATATTGGGCAATACTCCTCTTGTTGTTGGTTCCCATATTCTGGTTGCTGAACAAGAACAAAGAACATGGGGAAACAAGTCAACCTATCGTGAAAAGGCAACAAGATATAGTTCAAGAAGAAGAGAAAACCACTCCAACAATCGTAAGTAAAACCACCTTACCGCACTTTCCGATTGCCAAGAACAATAATCGTCCGCTCATCATATCGACTACGGACACGATTACCCCCATAGACTCGCTTGCTCTTGTTGTGGCAAAGGAGGAGAAAGATACAACGGTGAATGTTCCAGACGAAAAGCCTGTTCATCAACCAATCTATGACGTGGAAAACATATTAGCGGATAAATGGGAAAACAACAAGGAAGAACAACGGAAATGGTCGTTAGACTTGACTTATTCGGGTAATTACGATACGCAAAATAGGTATAATCAATTGTATGCTTACCAATTGCCTCCAAGAAATCAACAAGATATGCCAGGGCCAGGTGCTCCCACTTATATCGAACCATCTTCCATCGACAATTGGAACGATTATTTGTTATACTTAGAGCGTCATCCTGAAGCAGTCAATCAAAAAGTGCGCGAAGTAATCAGCACCATTGCCATCAACAATGCCAATCAGCCTGCCAATGAAAAGATTTTGCGTACCAGTCATCACTATATGCCTTTGACGTGGTCGTTGTCATTGACTTACAAGTTGAATCATCATTGGGGCTTTGAGACGGGATTGAAATATAGCAAGTTGACATCTGAATTCGAGAAGGGAACGGATGGTAATACCATAAACGAACGACAGGTTATCCATTATCTCGGAATACCTCTGAAAGGCATTTATCATTTGTATGACAACAACTGGTGGAGTGTTTACGGTGCTGCGGGATTCACCATAGAGAAACCTGTCTATTCGCCTTTATATACTGATTATTACGTGAGGGGTAGGTTAGAGTTGAACGACAAGACTACTATCCATGCTCCGTGGCAATTGTCAACGAGTTTCGGAGTGGGATTACAATATCATATCACACCGTATATCGGTTTCTTTGCAGAGCCAAGTATGCAATATTACATTCCGATGAAGACAAATATCGAGACCTATCACACGGAGCATCCATTCTCGTTCACCTTACCGTTAGGCATAAGATTTACGTGGTAGTCATGCAGTCTTTTGGGAGTTCAACGGACTATATAAATAGAGACGGTAATTAAAATGCTGAAGAAAATGAAACATAACAAATCTTTCGCTTGGATGATGGCGATAGCCATAGCCAGCACAATGATGACTGCTTGTAGTCTTGACGGTTACGAACCAGAGAAACCCTTTACTACTTGTCCTCCACCTAAGACGATGCTCTTTGCGTGTAGTTTCACGCAACCAGAAATACATGCTGGTGTGGATGTGCTTTTCAATGAAGACGATATCGAATGGTTTAATGTGACCACGCGTGAAATCAAGTTCCGTGAAATGGAAGAACCGCTCTATAAGCGTTTGGAACCATTCCATGAAATCTATTTTTATTTAGGTACTAATGAACTGTTTGTGGTTAGCAGTTTTGTTGGTGATTGGGATAGTAGGGTATACACCAACCTCGTCTTGCATTATGATGTAATTTCTGACCCTAATCAGGGCCACTATTATTTACAAGACAGCTATCCAGAGTTCATCGACACAGAAGAAGTGCAAGCAAACCGTGAGAAGAATGCCAAACAATGGGAAGTGTTTATTCGTTATTTGGATGAAAAGGGTAAATTGAGGAGGTAATCAAGCTCAAGAGAAATAACATAGGCGTTTGTGATTTTCCAATCTACAAATGCCTTTTTCTTGTTTTTCGCCAAGACCTCCCGTCGTTTTCCTTAAATTCCTAATTATTAAGGAGTTGTAAAACGAAAAAGCTTGAAAGACCTCCCGTAAGACCTCCCGTAAGACCTCCCGTAAGACCTCCCACTTTGAGTAATGTTTAGTGGTGAGTGTTGAGAGATTACCTTCAATTTTCTCAATTGTGAATTGATAATTGTGAATTGTGAATTAAAAAACACATGAGGTCTTAGGTGAGGTCTATGGGAGGTCTTAGGTGAGGTCTTAGGTGAGGTCTTAAAAAACTCAACTCGTTGATAATAACGTATTTAGCTATAAATAGGGGAGGTCTTGGCAAAAAGATTGATAATTGAAGATTGAAGATTGAAAAATAACAATTTACAATTAGGTTATTTACTCACTAAACACTTAACACAAAGCATAGGTTTAGACGATGTAAACGATAGCTTTGTATGCTGTAAACCATACGTTTGTAACGCATAAATCAATAGTTTGTTGCATATAATCATCCTTTTATCGAGCGTATAAAAAAAGGTTCATCCGACATTTCGAGTGATATAATGACAAGATAATGAAGAAAACCGCTGAACATTTTGTATATTTGAATAACCACAA
>OCTX012251295.1_pt1 | contig 14997 bp, 13 predicted proteins | sample 1539691 | NCBI WGS metagenome assembly OCTX01 (sample SAMN02144231, study PRJEB22623) | gut metagenome | biome: sheep rumen | host: Ovis aries | place: New Zealand | reverse complement strand
CAATACCTTTGCCCGCCGGGTCAAAGACAGTCCCGCCCTGCAAATCTTCCAGCGGGCCTACAAGACCCACCATGCCCGCATCCGCAGCGGCCACATGACCAAAGAATCCTTCGCCATCTGGTCTGCCCGTGCCATGGACCTCCGCGACGCCTGCCTTGATGGCAAGATCACCCTGGAAGAGCTGGAAGCGGAGCTGACGAAAGACCTGATGTACAAGAAGGGATGAGAAAAGTGATCGACTATAAACGATACCCCTTCTCACGATTACATTTTTGCCCTATTTTGAATACGCTTTCGCTGTAAACATGGACAGGTCCTGCTGCTTTTGCTAAAATACAAAAACAAGGATGGCATAGGCGACCATTTCAGCGCCTTCGACAGCAACAATTTGATCGTGCCAATTTGGATGATATAAGTTGATTTCAGATGTATTTATATGGAGGTTAACATGTACAGAATCGTTGATGAAGCGGGAAACACTTACAGCCTTTATACATATTCGTTGGAATCCGAATTTGAAAAGATGATCGTAGCCAATGTGAATTCTATCTTTGGGAAGGATGGCATCTACTTCGATATAAAGAAACTGATTGGCAAACCAAAGAAAGGCGCGACGATACCGGACGGGTATTATCTGGATTTGACCTTTCATACCGACCCGAGGCTTTATCTTGTAGAGATTGAGCTGAATAGCCATGATGTGTACGGGCATATCGGCGAACAGATCCTGCGATTTGGCATTTCCTCTGAAATGGACAAGTACAAGATGAAAAACTTACTGCTGGAAGCTATCCAGGCAGACTCCAAGAAGCAGGCAAAGCTGAACGAGTATTATAAGCGTTCTGCTTATAATAACAACAGCGAACTCCTTGATAAGGTCATTTTCGACAATAAACCGTCAGCGATCGTCATTATCGACGAGGCAACGGAAGAATTATCAAATGTTATGGGACAGCTCACTATGACGACTGATGTGCTGGAAGCGCAGACTTATGTATGTGGAACAAAGAAACTGCACCGTTTCACTCCGTTCAAAGATGATATTATTACCGATATGCCTGTATCTGAAGATGCCGATGAGCTTGATACAATCGTTGTTCCGGCAAGGGAAGATGGCTTTGTAGAAGAGTTTATAAAGAACAGCCGGTGGTATGCTATTCGCATCTCCGGTGCGATGATCGATAAGATAAAATATATTGCTGCCTATCAGGTCGCACCGGTTTCTGGCATTACTTACATCGCTGAGGTGGATCGGATCGAAAAATACAACGATACAAACAAATACATTTTGTATTTCAAAGACGGAACAACTCAAAAGATCAACAAGATCGGGTTGGGTAAAAAGAAGGGACAGGCTCCGCAAGGCCCCCGATATTCTTCATATAAGGCTATCATGAAGGCGAAAACGATAGATGATTTGTGGACTTGAAGCAGTTCATGAAAGAAAAATTTTTCGTTTACACAATGAGGAGCAAAGATGTCTACAGTTTTGGCATTAATAAACAAAGAAACGTTACGGCTCATTCGTGAAAAAACACAAGTATCATTCGATTATTTATCTAGAATGAATAATAAGAATGCTTCTGTGATTCAAGAATGGGAGGATACTGACAACCCAGATTGCCTTCCCTCAATTCCGCAAGCAAAAAAACTAGCGTATAGCTTACATGTGCCATTTGCGGGGTTATACATGCCCCCTCATCTTATTCCTATTCCGTCATTACCAAACTTGCATAATAAACGCACTATGCCTGGCGGAACGACTATAGATAATAGCCGTTTGAATCTAGCAATTATTGATATGCTCACAGCCAGAGAGTTTTTAATCGAAACAAGTAAAGAGCTCAGTATTTCTCATACAGCTTTTTCACTGTCAATGAAAGGGAGCAATATAAAAGCATGGGCGGGCTTTATTCGTTCAGCGCTAGATCTTAGTATCAAAGACCAGTATAAATGTGGATCACCTAGACAGTACTATCTTTATCTACGGAAAAAAGTCGAAAACGCAGGGGCTCTTATCCAATGCTTTAGTGGAATTCCTGTGGAAGAAGTTCGCGGTTTTGCCATCTATTATGATGACCTTCCTATTATTGGACTAAACGAGAAGGACAGACCCCCAGCAAAGTCTTTTTCAATAATCCATGAGCTAGTTCACTTAATGAAACGTGCATCAATGATTTGCAATGATATGTTTGATGCAAAGCCTACGGATCAAGAGGAAGTCTTCTGTAATGCAGTTTCGGGTGAAGTGTTAGTTCCGGAGGAAGCACTGCGGCGTGAAATGAAACCGTATAAGGATGCTGATATTACTCTTGCGATAGTAGAAAGAATAGCAAAACGTTTCTCTGTCAGTAAAGAAGTCATTATCAGAAGAATGCTTGATGTGACTCCTCCTATTATTTCTGGCCCTCAATATCAGGCAATCAATACCGAAATACAAATAAAACTGCAAACTGAGAAGGAGATAGCCGAGAAGATGGAAAGAGATGGCATCAAAAGCCCATTTGCGACTTCTCCTTCAAGGAATGCGATGGACAAGAATAGTAATCAAATTGGCAGTATTTTGCTGACCGGTTATGAAGAAGGTTTGTTTAGTCGAAAAGATATTGCTCGACATATAGGAATAGCCGAAAAGAATGTTAACGAGTATCTGCGCGAGGTGTCAAGATGGAACAGCTAACACTCTTTTCCCTATGCTATAAGTATATTATTGATTCTTCTTCAATTGATTCTCAAAAGGATAATGAACCTCACACACGGATAGTAAACCAGACTCTTTGGCGGAACATCGAGCATCTGATTCATGAAAAGGTCATCGTCACAAGTTCCGAGATCGTGCCAGAGCTACAAGATCCGGAAATTATCAATTGGTTTCAGAGTATGGGTTTTGAAATCATTGAAATCGATGATATAATACAGAGAAACGTCATTCAAGTCGTGACCAAATGCGACAGATTAATAGACTTCAGCGCAGTACGTAAAAACGAAAGGAGTTCAGGATCTTCTGGGGATGCTTTTTTAATTGCTACTGCCATGAAATATGGTCTAACGGTAATCACAGAGGAAAAGAAAGGGTCAACTAAAAAGATTCCTGGAGCATGTGAAATACTGGGAATAGACTGTATCAACATTAATGAATTAAGCATCCGAGAAGGATGGGTTTTCTGATAAAAAAGATTAAGGAGGCACGCGATGAGCTATTTGGAGAAAGCGATCAGGGATGGATATGCTTTTATAACAGGCCCGGAGAACAGGCAGAAAATTACTTATGTGCCGTCAAACAATCATACGGAAAACTATTCCGATCCAGAGGAAAAGGTGCGTGCTGAATTCTGGGCGGAATTGATCTATGCCTATGATTATCCGGCGAATCGGATCAGGATAGAGGTGACGGTTCCCGATCGCGTTCCTACGGATCGTGCCGACATCGTTGTGTTCTCCGATGATGATTGCAAAAAGCCTTATATTGTCGTCGAATGCAAGAAGGACGGCGTGACCGATGCAGAGTTCTTACAGGCGATTGAGCAAGGCGTTGGCAATATGCGGTGGACAACCTCCGGCGTCAAGCTCAACGCGAGCTATGTCATGATCGTTGCCGGCACGACGCGGCGCGTATTGGACTTTACAGATGAGGAGACGGGCGTTTTCGAACGCGAGAATAATATCGTTGCTGATCTGCCGAAAGCATACGGAAAGCCGCAAGAGTTTCGCTTCTATAAAGGCGGTGTTCACAAAGACGAGAACGGTGAGACTAAGCCCGCAGAGGACATCCAGGCAGTCAGCCGGGAAACATTGATTTCCACGATCAAAAAATGCCATAACACCCTTTGGGGCGGCGGGCGCCTTTCTCCACCGACCGCGTTCGGCGAACTCTGCAAACTGATCTTTGTGAAAATCAGCGACGAGCAGAAGCCGCGCAGACGGGGCGAGCCCTATCAATTTCAGGTAAAATCACATGAACCGGCGTCGAAACTGGCGGATCGGATCAATGCCCTGTATAACGAACAGAAGGAAAGAGATCCCGAAGTCTTTACCGATTCCATCAAGGTCGATGATCGGGTGTTGCGTACCGTCGTTTCTCATTTGGAATCCATCAATCTGAACAAAACGGATTTGGATGTGAAAGGCGTTGCGTTTGAGCAGTTCATGGACGGCTTCTTCAAGGGTGATTTTGGTCAGTATTTTACACCGCGCCCGATCATTGAGTTTGCTGTGAAGATGATGAAACCAGAGCATGATTGGAATGTGCTTGACCCGGCATGCGGATCAGGCGGATTCTTGCTGCACGCTTTGGACTATATGCGCACACAAGCAGGCGAGTATTACGATAAAGGTTCAGTCGACTATTATAATTACTGGCACGATTTTGCGGCAAAGCACCTATATGGCATCGAGATCAACGATGAAATTGCACGTGTTGCAAAAATGAACATGATCGTTCACGATGACGGTCATACCAATGTGATCAGCTTTGATGCGTTGGATAGCATCGACAAGATGCATGGGCACAATCAGGGCTTTGCGAAAGACAAGTTTGACCTGATTCTTACAAATCCGCCCTTTGGGGCTACGATCAATAAGGCGGAAAAACCGTATCTGTCCAATTATATCTTGGGCAAAACCAAGGATGCAAAAGGCAAGGAGAAGGATCGTCCTCGTCAGAGCTCGGAAATCCTGTTCATCGAACGTATCTGGGAGTTTCTGAAGCCGGGCACTGGCAAAGCTGCGATCGTTCTTCCGGACGGTGTCTTAACAAACAGTTCTGCCCAGTATGTGCGTGATTTTATCTTGGAGAAATTCCAGCTGCTTGCAATTGTGAGTTTGCCGCAACATGCCTTTGCACATTTCGGCGCTGGCGTAAAAGCTTCGATCATCTTTGTTCGCAAGCGCGCAGCAAATGAACAGCCGGATGAAAACGAGGCGATATTTATGGCTGCCCCAGAGTTGATCGGATATGATGCAACTGGTAGGGAGACGGCTTCACAGTTAGGGGAGATTATCCAGAAGTATCAAGAGTTTCAGGAGGATCCGAACCCTTTTTTTGCATGACCCCCGATGCGAACGGCCTTTGTGTCTTCGCTATTAGACGGGGGATCATTCAAGGAAGATTCGATGTGCGTAATCTGCTGTATTCTGTTTCATTAGAAACCAGCAGTATTATTAAGGCAACACTTGGAAGCTTAACAAAGGAAGAGCCATGTTACGGCACTTCGGCGACAGCTGTTCCACGGACAAACGAATCACAGCCAAAGTATATTCGTATAACAGATTTCGATGATTTTGGCATTGAAGACAATCATGAATTCGTGACCGCTGAGGAATATGCCCCAAAGCATATTCTGAAATCAGGGGATGTGCTTTTTGCCCGTACAGGCGCAACGGTCGGGAAAACGTATTATTATGATGGTTCAATTGGGGAAGCCATCTTTGCTGGATATTGCATTCGCTTCCGATTTGACGAACAGCGAGTCATCCCTAAGTATGTTTATTGGTGCACCAAGACGGATACGTTTGCCCAATGGGTAAAAGGTATTCAGCGTCCATCAGGACAGCCAAACATTAATAAAGAAGAGTATAAATCATACGAGATTATCCTGCCAGCTCTTGGGAAACAACAATTATTATGTGGGCAAATGGATGTTGCAGAGAAAAAGAGAAAAAAAGCTATTCAAGAAGCGGATGAATTGCTGCGAGAGAATCCTGTTTATTTGATCAAAAGGTTAGGGTTATCATTTGCGACTCCCGATAAGAAAGAACTGTTCTATGCAGCAGAGTTGCGAATGATTGATGGACGATTGGATGCGGATTACTATTCTCCCAGATTTACACACTTTCGCAAGCAAATTGAAGAATTACCCTATCCAACCGTTTCTATTGGTGATATCGCTGAACGTATAATTACCGGATTTGCGGCAGGTAAACAAGACCAAGCGGATGATTTGCCGGAAACAAAACGGGTCCCACATTTGAGACCGTTTAGCATTTCGTCAGAAGGCGAACTATCATTCGAGACTAAAAAATTTGTTCCGAATGAAAAGCTAAAATCCGAAGATTACTGTAAGAAAGGAGAAGTGCTATTTAACAATACAAATTCTCCCGATCTCGTTGGCAAAACAACGGTATTTGATTCGGACGTGCTTTGTGCAGCTTCCAATCATATGACCCGCATAACGGTAAAAGAAGGTGTCAACCCATATTATGTCGCATCTTTCTTTAATCTGCTGTTGAGCATTGGCTATTGGAAACTGCTTTGCACTAATTTCAACAATCAGGCGGGCGTCAATACAGAAACGCTAAAAAAGGTCAGAATTCCATTGCCTGACAAAGAATTACAGGATCAGATCGTCGCAGAATTGATGCAACGTAGAAGTCGAGCGAATACTCTTCGCAAAGAAGCTCAAGCAGAATGGCAAGCAGCAAGGCAACGATTTGAAAAGGAATTGTTGGGGGATTGAGATATGTATCCAATAGGGAGATTGATATGAATTCGTTATTTCTGATAAGTGTAAGGAACTATTTTAGGCAGATCTCGAGCATACAGAACATCAATGCTGTCCCCTTCAATGCTGTTGATGTTTCAAGATCTCGAGAAAACATTCAGACAATAGCCAATGCTGTAGAAAACGAAGAGCCGCAATTATCTGCGGAGCTTATCCAAGCACGTGAAGCATTATTCGCTACGAATATTTATGGGCAAGCATTTATTAATCCAATTGCACTAGGCGCAATCATTTTTGGACTGGATCTTCTTGTGAATAAAGAACAAACACAAAAGAAGGAGGCTTCTGATAGCATTGTTTGGTCATACATACATCCCTTGATTCAAAAAGCTTCGAGAGAGCTGTTTAATGACGGGCATTATGCGAACGCTGCCGAAGATGCTTTCATCGAAATAAATGATCGCGTGAAAAAACTGTATTCGCTTGTTAAACCAGGTTGCAAAGTACCAGATGGCGAAGCTGCTATGAACACAGTTTTTTCGCCTAATAATCCGCTGGTTTCTTTCTGTGACCAAAGCACCGATACAGGTGTAAATAAGCAAAAAGGCTATATGCAGATGCTTGCAGGCGCTATGTCCGCCCTTCGTAATCCCAAAGCGCATTCCAACAATGAGGTCCTTTCGGCAGAAGAGGCATATCGTCGCTTGGCAACAGCAAGTATGCTGATGTTTGCCATAGACGATGCAGTAGCGTATTCTGGAATACATGAGTGATTTTGAAATAAGGAGTACCATATGAAGCCAAAGCTAAGCGATCGATTTCTGTCTTGGGCAAACTGCCCTCCTCAAGACGAAGCAAAGCTACGAAAAAAAACTTGAGAGAAGAATGAAATCCATCTGCAAGCCATGCTGGGAGCTAAAATACTGTCCTTATGGGCCTTTGGTAGAGGATTATCCGTTACCGCCATTAACCATTGCTGAACATAAGAGTCACATTGAGTATCTAAAGCAATGCTTGAAACATGGTGCGATGGGGGAAGATTTTGATGTTCCTCTTGATGATTTTAGGCGAGAGTTGTTTGAGAAAGAAATCGCAGAAGCAGATGACGCAGGGTATGTAGAACAACTATCAGTGTTTGAATCCGAGGCATCATGTGGAGAATTCGGTCATCTATGTCCAGCCTTCTTTGTTAGTGAGCCTTTTACTGAAACAACAACAGGACGAAACCGTAGCAGAACTATTCCGCATTCTGTTATTATTCGGGTGGTAAGACGTGATAACAATACCTGCCAAATTTGTGGGAAAATTCTTTTGGACAGAGAGATCGAAATTGACCACATTATCCCATACTCTCGCGGGGGAACATCTGATGAAAGTAATTTACGAGTGACTTGTATGGAATGCAATCGAAAAAAGGGCAAAAGGATTGAGATATAGGGGGAATTAACATGGCAACACTAAGTGGCGTTCTTGAGTTTTCTATGGGAGGATTTCTTTGCCTTCGTGGTTATGCGGATTATCAGACATTGGCTAAGATTTCCAAAGAAAACCCAGATGTGCAAAGATCTCTAATTGAGGAACACAAGGGCGAGATGGCGGATTTCCTCAATAATGGGCAGTATCGCTTCTTCCCAGAATTGGTTTTATCTTTATCACTTATTACATTACCGCAGGCAACGCCAAAGGAGTATACGGATGTTGAAGAATTCTTCAATGCCATGAGAAGCAGGACATCATGGAGAAGCAAATCTATAGGCGATTATAATATCAGTGTATTTTATCATGATGCAGGTGACAAAAATAGAATTGCTCATATTACTTTTGATGACAATGCTGTTAAGTTGAATAGAATTGATGGAAATCATCGATTATCTGCAGCGGATTCAGTTAATGGTATATTTACGGTGCCGTTTTGTTTGATTATTTGTCGAACCGCCGCAGAGGAAAAACAGTATTCTACAGCAATTTTTCATAATATCAACGCCAAACAAATCCCTTTGAATCTTGAGCAGAATCTAAGTGTGATATTGGAACATCCGGATGTGTTTCCGGATAGTTTGCTACAAAAGGATGAATCGTTTGGACTACATTATTACTTAGCTAGAAAGACGATTCAGGAGATTGATCTTGAGTATTTTCAATATATCCGCAACTATATTCAAGCAGAAAAATGCAGCTTCTTTGTTGATATTTATGGCTTCCTGCTTAACAATGGAAGTTTGCCGAAGGACGAAACGGCTGTCAGTATTCTAAAAACGCAACTAACTGAAATTGAAACAGCTCTTCGGGAATCGCAAATTGCAGCAACGACAACTAATATTGCGGTTATAGGAGCATTAGCATACTATAAATTAACGAACGCATCAAAGTATCGCGCTTTTTTATCTTGGATTAAAAAGAATAATATTGGGGCTGTCCAGAGAATTCATATCGAAGATGTGATTAATCTCTATGATGAAATATATGCGCATGTTCCGAAAAAAGTGTTTCTCGCCAGATGGTACCCTTCCGCGGAAAGGGACGGACCGGAAACAGCGTATCGTGCGGATGCAAGATTAAAAGCAATCAAAGAGGTCACGGATGAATTGCAGCTTGAGCTGATCGATATGGGGACAAGGGACACTGGCACATTTGATATTCGCGCAGTAATGTATGAAGAGATAAAGGATTGTGATATTTTTGTCGCCGACCTTACTGGTGCTCGACACAATGTTATGATAGAAGTCGGATATGCATTAAAACACGTTGGTACAGGGAGAATGGTTTTCTATTTTCAAAAGGATGAGAAAAATGGTTCTGTACCATTTGATGTAAGCCACCTGCAATATGATGAAATCGTTGATTCGGCAGAGATCAAAAAGAATACTCGAGACCGGATAATTAATATCCTCCGGCAGGCACAAAATGGAGAGATATAGACTGTTAGCAGTTTTACTGTTTCGTTGAGAGAATTCTAAAACTACGGTTTTGCTTGGGATAGAATTATTATTAGGAGAAGATGAAATGCCTCAAAGTATAATGCAGTATAGCTTGTTGTTTTCTTGCCCGGGCGATATTTCAGCGGAGCGAGATATAGCCAAGAAGGTTGTAGATGAGTTTAATCATTTGTATTCGAGCACGATCGGAGTATCGCTACTTTTGAAATATTGGGGTACAGATGTATTCCCTGAATCGGGTGGAAAACCACAAGATTTGATAAACTCGCAGCTTGTAGATAAATGCGATGCGGCAATTGCTGTTTTCTGGACAAGGTTTGGTTCGCCGACGGATAAGTACGGATCAGGTACCGAGGAGGAAATCGAGAGAATGCTTCAGTCGGGAAAGCAAGTCTTCTTGTATTTTTCGGATAAACCTTTGCCACCATCTGAGCAGGACTCGGAAGGATATAAGAAAATCAAAGAATTCCGATACAAATATTCTAATCAGGGCATTTACTGGACTTTTTCGACGGATACTCAGTTTAAGGATTTACTGTTTGCACATCTTACAAACTTTTTTCTCGGTAAAACCCAATTAGATGCATATAAGAATCAGAATCGTCCGGAATTGAAACTGCTGGGAATTGATCAGAATGGGGAATTGTCAGAAAATGCGTCTATATATCAGTTTGCTCTCAATAGTACGCAGTCAATGAAGGAGTACAAAACACAGATAATACAGTCATTTCATGAAATCTCAGAAATGAACGTAGGAAAGAGGGAGGAGCCACAGTATAAACCACAATTTGCTTTAGATATGCTTTCTGGTAGTGGTAGTGCGTTCTCTGATCCTGTCAGTATAAAAGATGAAGACAGGAAATTGATTAAGGCAGTGGCAGAAGTGTTTGATTTTAGTATTCCTGAAGGTTTCTTTGAACTTGGCAATCTCTCTCAAAATACCCTATTAAGGAATATACCTTCTGGCGATAGACTAATTGGAGCCGAGGCAGAAAAAGAAAAGTACTATAAGATCAATGATTTGCTCGATTTAATTAGAGATGCCTCGGAATGGGCACCAATCGAGAAGACATTTCAAGATAAAAAGTGTATTCGTCTTGCATTACAGAATTATGGGAAAGCATTTGATGAGGATGTTGAAGTATCGATGTCCTTCCCAGCAGATTGCGTTGAGTCCATCTATAATGTTGCCCAGTTTGACAATGATCAAATGGAATATCTTCTATCAAAATGTGACATTGGAGAATTGTTTGGGATTAGAAGCACAGCGGATTATCTGGACTATTCAGCATCAAAACCAGATGCTGGAAAACCGATCCCTATGCCGGCGCCTATGCATGCACCGATTTCAATGTATTATCAAGAGCCGGATTATTCCGAAGCTTTTGTTGGTACGATAGAGGATACGTTTTGTTATGCTGTATATCAGAAAGAGGATCGGAGCATTGTTAAATTGAAGTTTAATTATATAAAGCATAATACGACTGTAGCCTTTCCGTCTGTGATCTTTTTGAAAAACAAACCATCGAATATCCCCTATAAGATCACATCAAAGAATAATCCTGATGTGATAGAAGGAATACTGATCGTCAAATCATAAAGGGTAAACAAAAGCGGCGCATCCAACTTGATGCGCCGTTGCTGCTATCCACTATTCTTCATGCGCATAATCTTGCCGAACGGATCGCTTTGCTCCCGAAGCTACTTTACTTGCATGGAAGACGTAAAAAAACACGATTTTCACCTCGTAATTGTATTTTGTGCAATTAACTGGAGAAAATCAATACGTTTTTCGCTTCACTCAAGCGTGTTATACAATAATGCCTGAAAGACGCAGGAAATGAAACGGTTATAAATTGTAACGTTTCAAAAATGCTTGTACAGAACGGGCTGCTCCTGCTGACAGTGCAATAAGGTAAGGCTAAAATAAAGTCGACTATATTTTAGCCTAACTTTTCGGTGGGGATGCAGCTTTTCAATGAAGACTGCTACTTGATGATCGTCAAGTAGCGCTATATGGTCGACCTTTTTGAAAGTATTGCAGGAAACTGAATTTTCGGGCATACTATAGAAAAACCCATAGAGGAACGAGATATGAAATCGCTTTTGATCAAGGATACGACCCGGGAGGAGCGGGAGGAGATCGTCCGCCGTGCGTTGTGGGGCGGCTGCGGGGCGGAGTGCGAGTTCTGCTCCGGCTGCGACAACAGGGGTGGCGGCCGAATCGAAAGCCTCTATCAGCCCTACATCGACGGGGAAAAGGAGATAGCCGAGATCAACGCGGAATACCGTGCCCCCTTTGTGCGATAATTCACTATGGACAAGTGAAAATTCACCCAGTGAAGTGAATATTCACCGAAAATTCGCTCTCCGGGGTGAATAAAGTGAATTTTCACCCTATAGAAGTGATAATTCAGTCGAATTGCCTGCTGCTGATTTCCATTGAGAACTTGCCTCAAAAATGATGCAAGTTCTCAACAAGATCCTACTTGCAGCAAAAAAGTTATCAATGGCCATCAGGATATTGTTTCTTCAGACAAAAGATTTAAGCTCGCGGCCTTTTCTTCTGTTCCCCAAAATCAACTACAAATCATTTTTGGGGAACAGGATCGTTCAACCAGTCCGCGGCATCGATGACCCGGATGCCTTCATGCTGATATTCCGGCTGATAGGTGCGTGCAATTACCAGCTTCGGATATGCGTCTTTGATGCTTAACAGCGGGGTGACTTCCCTTTCAAAGGTCTTCGGCTCGGAGATATCGTTCGCTACCTGGATATAGAGCTTCTCGCCCTGTTTCATGGCAACAAAGTCGATCTCCTTGTTATAGAGGACTCCGACATATACCTCATACCCGCGGCGGAGCAATTCGATGGCAACGATATTCTCCAGCACGCGACCGTAATCCATATTCTTTGTTCCCAGCCTGGCAAAGCGGAAGCTCTGATCCGCCAGATAATACTTATCCTCGGAACGGAGGTACCGCTTCCCCCGGATATCATATCTCCGTATCCGATAGAACGCAAAAGCCTTACACAGGGCGTCCATATATTTCCCAACAGTCTTATGATCGACCTTCGTCTTATTGGAGGAGAGAGTATCTGTTATCGACCGAACGGATGTGACGTTTCCGATGTTGTCCATCAGGAAATCGATCAGCTCGTGCAGCAGAGGCTCATTCTTCAACCTGTACTTTTTCACGATATCACGGACGATCAAAGCATTTAACACTTCGCTGTTGATGTAACGGTATTTCTGCTCCTGGTTTTTATACAGATAGGAGCCGGCCATGCCGCCCTCAGTGATGTATTTTGTCAAGCTGCCGTATAGATTCTCCGAGGGGAAATAGGCGAGGTATTCCTTGAAGGAAAACGGAAACACATGGATCTCATAGGTGCGGCCGACAAACAGCGTCGCCAGATCACTGCTTTGCAGGAAGGCATTTGAACCGGTCACATAGATGTCATATTTCTCCTTTGCGTGCAGGCTGTTGATTGCTTTCTCAAAGGCTGGGCACATTTGCACCTCATCGACCAAAAGATAATTGTTCTTCCCGTCCTGATAATGCTCCTCAACATAACCCTCCAGAGCATGGTATTCCATGAGGTGCTCGTACTCTGTAAGATTAAAATTGATGTGGATGATATTTGCGTCCTGGTCGTTGGCCCGAAGCCATGCAGCCAGTGCGTCCAGCAGCTTGGACTTTCCCGATCGGCGGACACCTGTGATCACCTTGATATCCGGTGTCTGAAGAAGATCCTTCATTTCTTCCAGATATGCAGTACGTTCGATAAGCTTCATCATGATCCCTCCGAGCCTATTGTAGCTTTATTATACCCTTTTCATTCCCCAAAATCAAATAATTTTTGTTTTTGGGGAATAGAAGTCGGCGGAAAGAAAATCAACTTCCTCCTCTATATCCGAAATGAATCCGAAAGAAATGATCCAACGCGAAACCGAAGAAATGGTATACAAGAGAAAGAAAATGAAACCGTTACAACTTAATCTATTGCTCTTTATACTCCCATAAACTATAATCATTCTGGTCACAGACTCTGATAGAAAGGTGTACGAAAATGGCTGTTTCTTTTGAAGGAAAAACGGCTCTTGTCGCCAACATAGATCATGGTGACGGCACTGGAGTAATAGACGAAGAGGCTGAATTTGACAGCCCCGAAACAGTGGAGGCGATAGCTGCTTCCCTGAGAAAGAGCGGGCTTGATGTGACGGTCATAGAGGCCGGACGCGATCTTCCCGAAAAACTGAAGGCGGAGGATATCCGTTTTGTATTCAATATAGCCGAGGGCCGCGGCGGACGTGACCGCGAGGCTCAGGTTCCCGCGCTTTTATCACTACTTGATATTCCATATTCGGGCAGCGATGCCCTTGTTATGTCGCTTACACTGGATAAGGCCATGTGTAAGCGTTTTGCTATGTCCTTCGGGGTGAGGACGTCACCGTTCTGTCTCGTATCCCCCGGACACGAGAACGATATACCGGAAATGGACTATCCGGTGATCGTAAAGCCCAATGCGGAAGGCTCGGGCAAAGGTATCTCCGAGGACTGCATAGCACAGGACCGCGATGAGCTCACAGCTATGCTGAAGAGACTTTTCGCCGATTACAAACAGGATATGCTCGTGGAAACATTTTTATCCGGCCGTGAATTTACGGTAGGTCTCCTGGGAACGGGCGATGATGTTCAGGTATTTCCCCCTATGGAGATAGTTTACGAGCATCCCACGCAGGGCGATTACTGCGTCTACAGCTACAAAATAAAAAAAGAATTCAGAAAGCACGTGCATTATGAATGTCCGTCGGACATACCGGAGGCGCTCACCGAAATGACTGAAGCGGCAAGAACGATCTTCAATGCTCTCGGCTGCCGTGACCTCGCAAGGATCGATTTCCGCATGGATAAGGACGGATGCCCCTGTTTTCTTGAGATAAACCCGCTGCCCGGGCTTGCTCCGAATTACAGCGATTTTCCGATGGCAGCCGAGGCGGTCGGGCTTTCCTACGACGATCTCATAGCAGCCGTTGCGGAAAGTGCTCTCTCACGTATTGAAAAATAAACTATTCGAGAAGGACAAAATGACAAATTACGAAGAAGAATATCCTCAATGGAATGACTGGCCCTGGCAGATGCGAAACAGGGTGTTCAATGCACAGCAGCTGTCAAAATGGATACCAGTCAGCGATGAGCTCAGAAGCGAGATAGAAAGCTGCACGGTCCGCTTCCGTATGGCTGCCACTCCTTACTTTCTTTCTCTGATCGATCCGGACGATCCCGATGACCCGATCAGAAAGCAGTGTATAGTATCATCAAAGGAGCTCGAGCCCTGCCCCGGTGATATGCATGACCCCTTAAATGAAGGCGGTTCCTCGGTAACGCCGCACATAGTTCACCGGTACCCAGACAGGGTCCTCCTTCTTGTAACGACGCAGTGCGCAATGTACTGCCGCCACTGCACGAGAAGGCGCATCGTAGGCGAGCGCGACTGCAGTCCGACTATCGAAGAACTCGATAAAGAAGCACCGCTCTGCCCCATGCATGAATGTTCACGATGCAGCCGCCGATGACATTTTTATCTTCATCCTCCACTTTGAAAACAAGCTGTTC
>OCTX012064365.1_pt1 | contig 15001 bp, 1 predicted proteins | sample 1539691 | NCBI WGS metagenome assembly OCTX01 (sample SAMN02144231, study PRJEB22623) | gut metagenome | biome: sheep rumen | host: Ovis aries | place: New Zealand | reverse complement strand
ATTGCTTATAGTATTAGTTATTTTAATTATTTTTAATAATAATTTAATTAATTAATAAAATTAATTAATATTCCCTAAATACTTTTCTAATTTTATTTCTATCTTTTTTCTTAATGAAATTATCATTCCTTCCTTCGTGTCCAACATTAGCATTCTTCTTTTCTTTTCTCTGTGCAATTATTTTTTCAAATTCTTTTTTCTCATCAAAGTTCATTAATTTATATAATGCATAACATTGTCCCACAATTAAGCCAGTTTTTTCAAGTAATTCTAAATCTTCTTCTAGGATATTAATATTATTTTTTTCTATAAAATCTTTAGGCCAAAATTCATACCTATTCAAATAAAGTGACAAAAGATTTTTTTCATCATACTCAATGTCGTCTCTATTTGAAACTAAATAACGAGAAATAAAACGTCTACATGATACGGCTAATGTTTCTTTTGTTATTAATTTAAATATTTTATTTTCAAATATTGATAATATATCTTTAGATTGTTTTTCATCTATTGGCATTTTATATTCTTTTCTTAGATTTTTAATAATCGGATTATCATCTTCCTCATCTTCTTTTTTGTCATTATTTTTTTTGAAATTAAAGAAACATAATAGTTCTAAATATATATAAACTTCCATTAGTTCTTCGAATTTTATGGTTAGTCTTGGTTCTTGGAAAAATTCTCTACATTCTTTTGATAAATTAACATAACCGGGTAAATCATTAATGATTGTTTTTATTTCTTCAGTTTCAATTTGTCTCTCTTTAATAAGGTAATAAATAAGTAATTGAATAGAGAATAATATTTTTTGCAATTCATCATTATTTTCATTTAATTTATCCTTAATTATATCATAAATTAATTTTTTTTTATCTTCGCTTAATTCTTTTTGAGAATATTTATTTATAAAATCAGATAAAATACTTGATTTATTTCCACGGAAACCTTCGAAGCAATATGTAACATACCTTAAATTTTCTACACCATTAAATTTGACTTTTCCAGGGAGGAGTAATTCACCTAAGGTTTTTTCTATTGAATCAAAATCATATACATATTGTTTATAATTCATATAATTAATAGAATTATCTTCTCTTAAAATATTTCTTCGACTGTTTTCATAAATAATTTCTGTAAAAATATCATTAACTTCATCAAAATCTAATGTATCATTTTTTTTAGCATTTTGAACATCAATCTTTTTTTCCATATTTTTCACATAATGATGTAAAATTCCACTTTGTTTTAGAGATTCAATTAATTTATCTAAAAATATATTTTGCCATTCAATAAAATTCTGATAAGCTGCTGCTAAATACATACCATTACATAATTCACCATTATCAACTAAGAAATGAGTTAATGTTGAATTATCATCTAAATCTAAGACAGGCATCTCTTCTCTACATCCAAATTTTATTTCATAAGATTTTAATTCCTCCCAATCACCTAAGAAATTCTCTAATTTTTCTTTAAAATTTTCGTCTTTATATAATTCTTCATCTTTTATTTTTTTTTCTGAAGCATATTTTCTAGTTACTTGATAAGAGTAATAATCAATCATATAATTGCAAAAATTATTGAATTCAGGTAAATATTTAATCAAAAATTTTTCCCTATTTTTATCATTGATATATTCTGCAACTAAGGGATAATTTTTTTCAAATAAATTTGCTCTTTTAGTCTCATCAATAAAAGATTTCTTTGATGGATAAGTTGTCATTAGGAAATATTTATAAAAAGGATAATCTTTTTCATCATAATTATTAACATCATTATTTTCTAAAACTAATGCTTTCATACTTTCTCTATCAAGTTTTAATGCTTCTTCATTTATTTCATTATATTTTTTTGAATAAGCTTCATATTCTTTATATGTTTCTTCAAGTAATTTTTCTATTTCTTCTTCGAATTTTTCCCTTTGCTCTAAACTTTCTATTTTTTTACAACTATTTAATTTTTCTGTAAGCTTTTTAAAAATTAAATTCATAAATATTTGAATTATTTGAATTCCTTTTGATTGTAAAGCTTCTTTTAACAAAGTCCAATCAGTTTCTATCATTTGAATACAAGTCATTTCATCACATATATATTTTTTTATATCATCATTTGAAATATAATCTAAACAATTTGCATAGAACAAGTGAGAATATAAAATGAAATTTAAAAGTCTAAAGCCTACAATTGATAGTTTCCTTACAGTATGATTGAATTGTTTGAAAATTGCTTTCTTTGGTTTATTTATTCCAAATTTAGATTGCATTAGTATTGGCTCAATAATTTTATTTTTATATTCATTTATTAGCATATTTTTAATATTTTCACTGCTATCATAGGCCCCAAATTGCTCCTCTCTGACCTTTTCATCTTTGAAAATTCTATAATGCCCTTCTCTTTGAACAAATCCATGCCTTCCTTTCATTCCTTCAGGAAGTGGTGCATATCCTATTTCTTTTTTGCAAAATAAACAATTAGATTTTTGAAGAGGAAATCCACATGGTTCTATTGCATAATATGTTCCACAAGAGCAAACATAAGCCCCAACATTTGGAGGCTGAGTATTTATATGTTTTTCTATTAAAGCATATCCAGTGATAAATCTATTATTTAAAATATTATTTCCAGGAATGCAATTTGCATTTATTATTTTGTCAATATCTTTTGAGATTATTCCTGAATATAAGGAGTCTCCTGAATTTTTACAATTTGTAGTTTGCAAACAAAATCTTAAAGAATATAATAATATTTCGAAGGTATTTGTATTGAAATCTTGAATATTTTCTTCTTTTTTAATTTTAGTTTCCATAATATCATTAAAAGAGTCTTTACTTGAATAAAGTAAAAATAATTTTCTGGTGATTTCTGGTATTTTCAAAGTTGGTTGGAAAATACTTTTGGCGAAAGAGGAATATTTAGTATATTCAGGTGAATCGCCTACATAATTTTTTAATGCTAAATTTGATATAATTAAATTAGTAGAAATTATATAAAAAGAATCTAATCCATCCTTTTCAACTAATTCCTTAAATTCTTTAATATTTCTTTCAAAATTGCTTCGTCTATATGCATCAAATTTTTCAAAATCTTCCAAAAATTTTTGGTAAATTTTTTCATCTCCATATGGAATCATATAATAACTTAACATAGCAATTTTTTCTTCCTCAAATCTTTTTTCTAAATCTTTGAAAAATTTAATTCCATGATTATCATAATTATAATTTTTAAAAGTTTGGAAATCATTATTTAATATATAGAAGAATATTTTAAACACATAAATCTTTATCATTTGCCTAACTTTACTATTACGTGAATTACCCTCTATTACTTTTATTATTGGGTCTATATCTCCTATAAGTTGATTATTAAGTTTATTATCAATAAAATGCACCAATTTAAATAAATACATTTTAATATAAGCAATGCAATAAAATTGACAAAGCAGCTCATTTCCAATTTTTTCCTCTTTTTTATTATCATATTTACTATTATAAATAACTTCCAATAAATTAGCACATTGTCTGAATATATCTAAACTCTTATCAAATAATATTAATGTTTCATTTACTTTACCATTATTTTCTTCATAATTAAAATACATTGGGAAAGCACTTTTATCATCTTCATTGCTTAAATTTGGTATTGATTCAAAATATTTATTAAATAAATTTTCAAATGTACTTAATATAATGTCATGTACAATTTCATTTTTAGAATCATTAATTAATTTTAAAGAATAATTTTCACTATTTTGTAAATTTTCCAAATTATTTTCTATTTTTGAAACACTAGGTTTAACTACACCCTTTATTATTATAGAAATAAAAGGATAAGAATGAGCTATTAATTTTGGATTTTGTAAAATAGTTTCTACTAAAGCATAACGATAATTATCATAGGATTGCTTTTTTATTTCTGCAACAAAGAGATCTAATATCAATTCAATGAAATTATCTGTATCTCCTAGATTTTCATAGAGAAAATCATATAATGATTTAATATTTTTTGATAATTCATCTAATTTTTCAGCATCATTTGAATATTCGATTTGTTTTTTTAAAATTTCTATTACTTTCAATATATTTTCAGGATTACTTTTATTTGCATTATTTAGTCTTTTTTCTATATCAAGAATTTGTTGAATTGTGAAAATTCCTTTTGAATAAATGTTTAATTCCTCAGTTAAATTCAAGCCATCTTTGCATATAGTTTTTAATATATTAATAAAATCATAAAATTGTTGCCCCTCTTTTTTGTATAAATTTGAGTCATTTATTATAATTGTAAAAAGTGATTCTAAAATAAAATAAAAAGGCTTTAAATATACTTGAGAATGTTCTGGACATTTTTTCCCATCGATATCAAATTTGATTACTCCTTTATTCAATAATTTTTCTATTTCTTCAAATAGATTTGATTCAAAAGAGGATAATGCTCTATATATTGATAGTAAAGATGCTATATTTTGACTATACGATTCAATCCATATTAATTTCATAATGAAAGATTTAAATGGATCGAATTTATCTTCTTCATTTAATGATTCATATCTTAAAATTACCATTTTTTTTAGAACTTTGTTATACTCTTCTATATTTTTATAAGAATCTTTTATATCATTAACAATTTTTGATAAAAAGATTAGATAATAATCATTTAATAACAATTCATTAAATTCATTAAATTCTTTTTTGTGCTCTTTACTTAAGTCATTTAATTCCTTAAAAATAGGATTTTTTCCTATTTCAATTTCTGTACATTTTTGGTAATTTCTAAGCTCATTTTCATATTCCTGTCTTTTTATGGGAAAATCTATATCATCTTGTTTTAAATAAAATTTGATCCTCCTTTCTGTTTCAAAAAAATTATCTTGTATTTCTTCATGAATATAGTGTCTAAATGATTTTATTAATGGATATATTCCTGGCAATTTTAATCCTAATAATATTGATAATTTATTTTCATTTTTATTTTTTTTTATGTTAGTTTTTGATATATCTAATTTTCCCAAATATAATTCTATTAATTTTTTAACTATTTCATTTCCTAAATAATAATTATAATTATCATTTTCCTTCAAGTTATTTTCATCATTACGATTATCTAGATTCATTTCTTCTTCAACTTCAATTATTTGATTTTTAATAATTTTAGCATTTAAACAAGATTGATTGTAGATAAAAGTTGATAAAAAGTTATCATTTTCAGTTTTAAATATTAATTTAGCCAATCCATCTGTAAATAATGTAGATAAATGTCTCTGTATCACAGATATGATTCCAACATCATTTTTTTTAAAATCAATTTTTTTCAAGATTTCTTCAAAAATATCTAATTTTCCCAAATTCTGTTTTAATATACAATTTATTATTTGCAGTCTTAACTCTTCATTTCTTTCTAAAAATGTTATTAATTTATTTGCATAATTAGATGTATTTATTCCTTTTACCGAAATAAGGAAATTATAATCAAAATAAGACATGGCATCATAGAAATTTTTAATGAATTCAGTGTCTAATTTTAAGCATTTTTTTAAAAGATTTTCTGGATTTAGATCAATAATATCTATTAATGAAAAATCTTCGCCGTTTAAATGATCTATACAAATTTGATAAAAATCACTTAAATGGGATATACTTTCTCCCAAAGTATTTTTTTCTATGAAATTTCCTTTTAATTCATCCTTTAAATCTTCATTAAAAATCCTATTCATATGAACAGTAAAAATAAAAGATTTTTTTGAATTTTCTTCTAAATAATTTTTTTCTTTTAAATAATTTTCAATGAAAAATTTTATATAATTCATTATATCAGTTTCATCTGGATTAAATTTTATAACTATTATTTTTGTTTTATTTTCCCTATCTAAATAGATAGATTCTAATTGTACTTCTAAATCATTTTCTGAATTTAGAGAGCTGATTTGAATTTCTTTAATGTTTGTTCTATCTATCTCCCCAAACATTTCAGTTTTAAATTTATCTGAAATATTCCCCAATAACGGCTCATCTATACTAGTAAATGTATATATTACATTTTTCAAATTTTTCATTGATTTTATAAAATTATACAAATTACTATGTTCTCCTCTTTTATAAAATTCAATAATTTTATTATATATATTAATATATTTTTCTTTGAATCCTGAATATTTCATAATAAGGATTATATCTTGAGTTAAAGTCAAGGATAATTTTTCAAGAATTATATCTTGAATATCCTGAACTTTCAAAAATTTTTTTTTATCTAAATTTTGATATTCTATATCTTTGATATAAATCATCCCTTGAATTTCCTCTTTATCACAATTTATCAATTGTCTTTTTAAATCATATTTGATACTTAATTTATTCTCCTTAATATCACTTCTTCCTAATTCTTGAATAATAGAATAAATATTTTCTGTTTCTTGAAGTAGCTCTTTTCTCAATAAAATCTCAAAGGATATTATATGTTTTTCAAATCTATTCAAGAAGGGAGGCTCTTCTTCTTCAATCATATTTTTATCTACTATAACGATACATTTAAATCCGTCATGCACCAAGGAAAAAGTATTATTAGTACTTCCCATTGCAATTCTTGAATATTTTTTTCCACTGACAATAGTGAAATTTTGATTAAATAAGTCATATAAAGAAGGATAGACTGATTCTAAATCGTTTAATAATAATATTTTATCTTGTTCCATTTGAAGTTGAATTTTATTCAAAATTTTTAAACCATAACTTTCAGATAGTTGATCTTTTCTAAATCCACTTCCTATATAAAAAGATAATTCTTTTTTTAAATCTTTTTTCATTTCTTCTGAAGTAAGAATGGAATTTATTAAATAATTGGAAACAGAAGATTTAGATATAAGTAATAAAAATCGACTATCATTATCTTTTATGTTTTCACGGATTTTTTCTATAACATTATAATTACCTTCAGTATCGCAGTTAGGATATTTTTCTTTAAATAATGTTTTAATTATTTTTAAAGAGGATTTACCATCATCAAATTCTAGACCTGAAAAGTTTCTTTCAATACTATTAATACCAATGCTTTCTTTGACATGTTCATCGATTTGGTTATCTTGTTCTGATAGAGTTTTTGATAATAATTGCTTCATGGCTATTTTAATTAAATGATAAAAGTCTCTCGAACCATGATATTCTTGTTTTGCAGAATAATCTTTTTTGAGAATTTTTTTGTACTCATAATATAAATTTGCTAGAGCTTCAAATAAGTCTGAATTAGTTTGAGCTAAATGAGGATTATATGATTCTGCAATAATTTGGGAAGTTTTATTTAAATCTTCCAAATCTGGTTGAGGTATTGATAAAAATAAACCTCTATTCATTTTTGATGCATCTAGGCACCAATTTGATATACCAACAAAGGCAATCTTTTTATTACCTTCGTTCAAGTCGTATTCCAATTCTGCGTGGATTACTTTAAGCGGATTATTTGGGGAATTTTCTGCAAGACCCATTTCATCGAAATAAACCATAGATATAATTTTATCTTTATTCTCGTCATTTAAAATGAGTCTAGCTTTTTTGAAAATATTTAAAACTCCTTTAGAAGTTGAACCTTTAGAACCTTGATAAGAATTGATATATAATTGTGGTAAGGATTTAAATAATGTATTATTTGAAGCAGTTCCTGTCATTGATTTATATAAAAGTTGAACACTCAAAGATTTACTACAACCTGGTTTACCAACAATAAATAAAGGAATTTTTGAATTAACGCATACAAATAAAGTAAATATATTATTTAATAATGCTTTATTTTTTGCAATACCTTTTTCCATTTCTATATTATCAGCAATATATTTTTGTTCTCTGTTTGGAATATTTTCAAAATCAAAATCATCGTAATTGTTATTTTGAAAAACTTTACTCATTATTTTTGAGAATTCTTCTCTATTTTCTTTTTTTGTTAATCTCATATAATAGCATAGATATAAACTAATATTTATTGAATACAAATAGATATCCATATCAGTTAAATCTTTATAATAAGTATCAACAGCATTATATTTTTCATTTTGGTTGACTTTTGAATCTAAATCTTTTTTTTTAAATAAATATTCTACAAAAAAATTATAAAAAATTCCAAATCTTCTAATTTCTCTGAGAGAAACAGATGAAACATCTTTTTTAACTTTCCTTACATATTGTTGTCCTTCAATAATAGTATCACTTGCTAACTTTTTAAGATTTTCACATTTTTCAAATTCATTTTTTGGTAAATAATCTCCTATATTTAATTTATCTAATTTTTCATTTTGATGCTTTTTTTCTATTTCTTTCCAAAAGAAGCTTTCTATTGGACTAACAACCATATTCCTAATATAACTTTTTTCATCCTCTGCTGTTATATCTCCGAAATTAAATACAAAATTCAAAAGAGAAAAAGGCAAAGGGTTTACTGTATATACTAATTTTGAATTTTGTTTTTTTTCATTTTTTTCATCTAGAACTTCTAAAGCATTTTGTTCTTCATCAGTTTTATCAGCATATCTATATGGATTACAGGCCCCTATAAAAAATATATTATTTGGCAATGGTTTACCTTGGCAAGATTTTTTAGTCATCATTTCACATATTAATCCCATACTATTGCAAGTGTTTATTTCATCAAGAAATACCCAAAATTTTTTCTTGAAATAAATTAAACCGCTTTCTTCATATTCTTTTCGATTTGATTCCTCTTTTTCTTCTAAAATTTTTGCTTTAGCAATTATACTAGAATCTTTTATCTCTACATTATCCTTTTTTTTATTATCATATAAAAAATGAACAATTTCATCATCTGTGACACCAGCATGAATATTTAATATTTCCATATTACTAACACCATTATTCATTAATTCATATAATTTTCTAATCAAGGAAGTTTTACCACAACCTGTTTCACCCATCATTATTATAGGAATATTTGCTCTTATTCTCAAGAGTATTAAAACCATTTTAACAAAATTATCAGCAGTAAATACATAATCACCTACTATTTCTTCAATAGATTTTATTTCAGGTTTATTAGGATCTTTGTTTTCATTAAGAATTGGATTATTTATATTTAAAATTTGTTTTACTTCTTCCCAAAAAGATTTATGCTTTAATAAATTATAATTTTTTAATTCTTTTGGAATTTCTTCCCTCTTTGCACTTCCATTCTCTATGTTTAATTGATTTTGAATCATTATAGGAATTTTTCTTATTTCTAAAAGGTTACTGTATTCTTTTGTATTTGGCTTATCATTTGTAATAATACTAAAATCTTGTCCATTACCTTCATGAAAAAATACTAAAGCTGGATTTATTTCTCTACAAGTAATTTTTTTACCTTTTTTAGTTGGATCAGATAGTACTTCTACTGCTTTTTCATTTTGGGCCATTTCATTGTATTTTCCTTGCTTTATAGTAATATTATAAGCACTTGATTGGGAATTAAGCAATGAATCAAAAGCTCCCTGTGTAAAATGAATAGTATTTTTAATGAAACTATTTACCATTGCAACCCTTAATTGGTTCAAATTCTTTCCTTTTAAAGATTTAAACATATTTTCACATTGAATTAAAAAGGCAGCACTCAATTGAAAATTCATACTGAATTTCCTTAGTTGGCCTGAAAGGACATCAATAAAAGAATTAATTTGATAATATGAAGGAAATTTGATTCCAATATATTCTTTAATTAGAGAATAGCATTCTTTTACTGATAAAGGCTTGGCTTCTTCAAAAATATCTTGAGGAACATAATTCATATTAATTAGTTGTCCAAGATCTTTGGCAGATAAGGAAACTCCTTTAATAATTATATCTTTATCTGATAATTTTTTTTCTTTTAAAAATTTTAAATAATTACAAACTATTTGAATATTTGAATTAATTGCGGGTGAAACTATTAATTCTGGTAAATTTTCAATTGTCATTTTTTTTTTATTTTTAAACATGCTTAAAATTGGAAATTTCAGAAAGAAATTAATGAAACCACAAGGCAATTCTATAATAATTTCAACTTTTTTAGATAAATAAAATAAATTCTCCTTTTGTCCATATAGTTTAGTAACTAAAAAGCAATAAAGAAAATCTTTCATTAAATCAGTTTGTTTAGAATCATATAAATCTAAATGTATAACTGCGTTCTCTTCATCAATTATATTTATCTCAGATAATCTTTTTATTATATCTTTCCTTGTAAATTCACCTCCAAAAGGAAAATGTTTGTAAACTTTCTTTTTTTCTTTTTCAACCATTAACTTAATACTAGTAGATTTTCCAACACCAGGTCTGTCAGAAAAAATAATTTGAACATTTTCATCATATAATTTAGTTTCAAAAGGTTTTGAATTTTTCCTTTCTAAAATTTTATGTCCAATTATACCTTCTAAATATTTTACTATACTTTCTCCCTTTTTAGAATAAGCGAAAACTAAACAAGAATTCATTTTTTTTCCTCTTAATGTAAACAATGAATTAATTAAATTAGTTAAAGTCTGTCTAGGCTCAGGTTCTAATTTTTCAATTTTTCCGACCATAAAAACAACATTATAATCACATAAAAATGCTCTATATAAAAAGGCTGTTATTTCTTCAGATGTTGTTTCTTCATTACAAAGTAATAAAGTTTGAGCCATAGGCATATTATTTGTTAAATAATAATACCAATTTAATATATGTTCTTCAATACCTTTTTGAACCTCGCCAACTTTGTCATCTTCTAATAAATATGTATATAATCCTTTATATTCTCCATTAAATTCTTTTTTTAACATGTTTTGTTCATATATTTTTTCTAAATTAATTTTATATTTTTTCAAAAAATTTGTTAGAAATGTATTTATATTTTCCATTAAACATATATATTTATCTTCATTTAAATCTTTATTATATTCCATAGATAATTTATCTAAATTTTTTGCTTTTATAGAATCGTTAGTTAAATATTTAAGGAAAGGCTCTAAATTATTATTTTCTGAATTTTTAAATAAATTAAATTGTCTTCCATATATATATCTTATTAATTCTGTCCTTTTATCTTTATAATATTTAATTTGTGTCTCACTAGTCTTATTAAGAATATTATTTAGTTTCTCATTGCATTCTTCATAACCATTCAATTCTTCATCATCTAATTTAAATTCTGGTTTCATTTCTATAATATTTATTCTTATTCTTATATTTTCTGTATATCCTTTTTCTCCTAATTTTTCCATTAATTGATTTATTTTTTCAATCTCATTTACTCTCTCAGTGTAACTTTTATTATATTTAAATATATCTTTTTCTTCTTTAGATTTTTCTTCTCCTAATTTCTTTGAAAGCATTGCCCTTCCTCTTAATTCAATTATTTCTTCAAAGTCGATATCTTTTTCTTTTTGCTCATCAACATCTGTGTATTTTCCAACAAATTCTAAATATTTTGTATGCCTATTTGTTAATGATAAAATAAATTTGGATGATATCATAATATTTCTTATTTTTTTTAATATTGCTTTAGATTTATTTGTTTTTTGCTCGTATAAAGTTCTAATTTGTCCTGAGTTTACTGAATAGTTCTTAAAAACTGCTGTTATTCCATTTTTTGATTCTTCATTTACTGCAATAATAAAGTCTCTGATTAATTCCTTATCTGTTTTTTCTTTTTGAATCAATTTCTGAATAAATTCGTTACATTTGACCATATCTTGAATCTCATTATTAGTTAAAAATGTTTCTTCAGATTCAGTTACTAGTTCTTGAAGAGAACGACAATCCTCTACTTTAAGAGTAACTAAGAGTTTCAAAGAATCTTCTTTTTCACTTAAAAACTGTAAAATATCCAAATAGTCTCTATCTTTATTTGTTGAATCAATTACTTTAATTCCATATTTTTCTAAAGCTAAACCAAAATTATTAATTTCATCAAAAGAAACCTTTTTTTTAAGTCCAGTTCTTATTTCCTTTAATTCAGTGAAAAATTCTGTTTTTTTTACTTTTAAATTTTCAATAAAATATATACAGCTATTTACTGCTGAAAATATATTTTCCTTTTGGCTATATATCTTTAAATGACCTTCTAATGTTAAAAATTGATTATTATCAAAATCTTTTATTTTAAAATATTTTGCTAAAGTTCTTAGTTCTTTTCCTATTGAGGAAATATTTTTCTTCTCACTTTTATCTTCAGTCTCATTTAATTTTAAAGCCTTATAGCATTCTTTGATAATAGAATCAGGAATTTTAGTTAGCCATTCACCCGTGAAAAAATGTTTTAATAAAATAAAATCTTCTAAAGCTCTTTTGATAATTTCTGTTTCATCATTTTTACCTAAAAGAGTAGATTTAGTTTTTTGGAAAAAATGTGTAAAAAATAAAGATTGATTTAATATTAAATGCTCATTGAAATCAGGATAATTTGGCTCCTCCTTAAATAAATCTTTATATTCCTCTATTTTATTTGCAAAATTTTGATCTTCTATTTGATTTATAGATATCGACTGAAATTGTGTCTTTAAATCTTCTAATTTATTTATTTCACTTTTATATTTTTTCTTATAAAATTCAGTTAATATTGAAATTAAATTGTCAATATTAACTTTAATTTTCATTGTTTGAATAAAGATTTCTTTAAATTTGTTCACACATAGTTTAACATCTTCCTCATTGTTAAAAAACAAAATTTTTATTTTATTTTGAAAAATTGTCCTTGCATCAGATGTTCCCCATGCTTTCATAAATGAATTATATTTAATTTCTCCTTGATTTATTTTTGTTAAAATGTTTGATCCAATGCTAAGGGTTCTAATTAAGTATTTTGTTTCTTTTATTTCTTCCCATTTATCTAATAGTTTTTTCTGTTGAATTCCATCAAGAAGTTTAAATGATTCAAATTGATTTTCTTGACTAAATATTTCTTCTTCTTTAATTACAAAATTGTCCAATTTATCTAAAAATGATCTGATTATTTTTTTATTATTAAATTTTTCCAATATAACTAAAATTGCATCTGCATTTAAATTTGATTTATTACTCAGTAAACTAGTTGTAATAAACTCAATTGCTTTATTTGAAATATCTTTATAATTGCTTGCCAAATATAAATATATATCTCTTTTAATGTCTAAAGATGAAATATAAGTTTCAATTGTTTTCTTTAAAAATTCTTGAATATTATTATTATCAACAAAATCTATTATATAAATAAAATATGCAACATCTTTTATAAAATTTGGACAAGTTTCTATTTTATAAGAAGGAGCTATGCATTTGAATTTAGCTCTTAAAATATTGCTTGTACTAGAATCAAATATTTTTTTGTCTTTAAAGTTAAATAGTTTTAATAATTTTCCAAGATCCTTTACATCATTTAGTTTATTGACTAATTCATTTTTAAAATTGTAAATTTCAAAATTAAATATTGCAAATATATTATTGTTTTTCCATTTTTCAAAAAAATTATCAGTCATTGAATCAAAGTCAAGCCCTTTCAGTATGATTGGATAAGGCCTATAAGCTTTTTTTTCTTTTTGTCTATCAGAAAAATAAATATCAAGATTAATAAAATCTAACATTTCTTCATTCTTTAATTTTCCATCTTCTATCAGTTTAATTCCAGTATTATGAATTTTATCAACTAAGCCTAACTTTTCAGGTGATAATTCATTTTCAAATGTTGCACAAATTTTTATAGAATTATTAATTAATTCTAGATTTTTTAAATCATTATTCAAGTCTATATATGAATTCCATAAATTTTTATCAAATGAAATAAAAGATAATTTTTCTGAAATTTCAAATTTAATAATATTATAAATTTCCTCATCTATTTTTTTTAAATTATCTGATTCATTAGGTTTGACTATTTTCGACACAATAATTTTCTTTTTTTCTTTTAAAGCACAATTTTTTATATAAGAAATATTTTTATTTATAATTACTAAAACTTTTTCTATCTTGCCAGCATAACTAAGTATTCCTTTTATTATATCAATAGTTAATGTTTCAGTAGTTAAACTTTTAGAATATTTTTCGAACATTTGCTCAATTAGTTCATCTTCGCATATTAGATTTTTAAAAAAAGATGGATATTTTGGAAGAGAATATGCAAAATATTGATATAAATCTTTATTTGAAATCATCTGTTCAGCTTTCTCTTTTTCATAATGTCTCCTTAAATAAAATAATAATGTATAAAAATTTACATAAAGTTTATAAGGGTCTTGTTGTTTACAATGTTGTGATATAATAACCGGTTTCTTTTCTATTAAATTCAATATTGATGAATAGATCTTATAGTTAAAATTATCAGGCAACAGTGATTTTTCAAGCTTGAATCCTAATAAAAATAAATTTATTTCTTTTCTAGAATAACACGCTCTGAAAATAGACATATAAAAATCCAAATAAAAATTTTCTTTAAAAACAAAATTTTGAGAATCTTGAATCAAACAAACGAATAATTCCTCCTTTAATTCTTTCGATTGTATTTTATTTTTTAAATAGTCCATATATATGTTAAATTGGTCATTTTTAGAAAATTGTATACTTGCTGGAGGAGGTGTTATGTGTATAATGCCTTTATGTTCATTAAATTTAAAATCATAAATGAAAGAATTCTTATTTTTTTTCCAGAAGAATATATAACCCTCAAATTTATGATGTTTTTCATTTTTAAGAATGATTTTAGCTTTATATTTTTTTATTTCCTCATCTCTGATTTCATTAATTGCTGATTCAACTATTTCAAAAGAGCCGACTGAAATAATATATCTGTCATTTAAATGCATTTTATTAGTTACATATTCTCCTTGTTCACCAGCTTTTAAATTTCTCAAAGCTCTGCTATTTTGTAAAGAATATACAAGCTTATTACTTCCTTTGGAATAGCAAGAAGTAATAAAAAAAACTTTTTTATTTTGTGTTATAGCCGTTTGATTTGAAGCCATTGAATTTAAATATTTTTATTTTAAAATAGATTTTATATTTAAATTGTAATAAATAGTTTATAAGATTATAATGAAGATTTGGAT
>OCTX012276044.1_pt1 | contig 15006 bp, 16 predicted proteins | sample 1539691 | NCBI WGS metagenome assembly OCTX01 (sample SAMN02144231, study PRJEB22623) | gut metagenome | biome: sheep rumen | host: Ovis aries | place: New Zealand | reverse complement strand
TTCAACAGAAAATAACTAAAAAATTTGCTGATATTAAAATAATGTCATACTTTTGCACCCTCGAAGAGAGTATAGAATTCTATTTCAGGAAATGAGAAAATCTATTTTTGACTTACTAGAACGTAAGGGAAAGCAGCCGATCAGCATGCTGACGGCTTACGACTATCACACAGCCTGCACCATGGATGAGGCTGGAATCGACATGATACTGGTTGGCGATTCGCTTGGCAACGTAATGCTGGGCTATGAGAATACACTCGCTGTGACTGTTGAGGATATGATTCATCATGGCTCCGCAGTGGTGCGTGGTGCCAAGCAGGCTATGGTTGTTATCGACATGCCGTTTATGTCGTACCAAGCATCTGTAGAGGATGCTGTGCGCAATGCAGGCCGCATTATGAAGGAGACAAACTGCCAGGCCGTGAAGCTTGAGGGCGGTGCCGAATATGCCGACCGCATCAGAGCCATCGTGAATGCCGGCATCCCCGTGGTGGCTCATATCGGGCTCACCCCTCAGTCGGTTAACGCGCTGGGCGGCTTTAAGGTTCAGGGCAAATCGCTCGAACAGGCTCAGAAACTGCTGGCTGATGCCAAGGCTGTGGAAGAGGCTGGCGCTTTTGCCATCACGCTGGAGTGCGTGCCTGCCGAACTGGCCAAGTTGGTGACAGAGCGCAGCGGAGCGCTCACTATCGGCATTGGCGGTGGTAATGGTTGCGACGGCCAGGTGCTGGTTTATCAGGACATGCTGGGTTATACGGATGGTTTCACACCCAAGTTCGTGAAGAAGTATGCCGACCTGCACAGCGTGATGCTCGAGGCCTTTAAGCAGTACAAGCACGATGTAGAGACGCGCGAATTCCCATCTAAAGAACAAACATTTGCTATCAACAAAGAGGTGATAGAAAAACTATATTGAGATATGAAAGTTGTAAAGACAGTAAAGGAGGTAAGAGAGATTGTAGCCGGTTGGCGCAAAGAGGGACTGACCGTGGGCCTGGTGCCTACGATGGGATTCCTGCATGAGGGCCATCAGAGCCTCATCAGCAAGTCGGCCAGTCAGAACGACCGCACGGTGGTTTCTGTATTCGTTAACCCCATCCAGTTTGGTCCTAACGAGGATCTGGAGGCTTATCCACGCGACTTGAACCGCGACATGCAGAAGGTGGAAGAGGCAGGTGGCAACCTGATTTTCAACCCTGAGCCTGCCGAGATGTATCCTGGCCACTTTACTTCGTTTATCGACACCACAGAGACTACCGAGTTGCTTTGCGGCGCTGTGCGCCCTGTTCACTTCCGCGGCGTGTGCACCGTAGTAGGCAAACTGTTCAACATCGTATGCCCCGACCGTGCATACTTCGGACAGAAGGATGCCCAGCAGCTGGCTACCGTGAAGCGTTTTGTGCGCGACCTGAACTTCCCCGTGGAGATTGTGCCCTGCCCTATCGTTCGCGAGGACGACGGACTGGCCAAGTCGAGCCGTAACACCTACCTGAACGCTGAGGAGCGCCAGGCAGCGCTGATCCTCTCAAAGAGCTTGAAGAAGGGTAAGCAGGCTATTGAGGCTGGCGAACGCGATTCGGAGAAGGTGATCAGCATCATCCGCGAGAGTCTGGAGACGGAGCCTATGGCTCGTATCGACTATGTAGAGGTGGTGGATTTTGAGAATATCCAGCGCACAGCGCGTATCGAAGGCGAGGTGCTGGTGGCTATCGCCGTGTATATCGGTAAGACCCGACTGATTGATAATTTCATCGTAAATATTTAAGCTTGGTATGGATATAACACTACTGAAGGCCAAGATTCATCGTGCTGTAGTGACTCAGGCCGATCTGGACTATGTGGGCAGTATCACTATCGACTCCGACTTGCTGCGCGAGAGTGGCATCATGGAGTACGAGAAAGTGGAAATTGCCGACATCGACAACGGCAACCGCTTTGCCACCTATACCATCGCTGGCGAGGCTGGCTCGGGCATTATCTGCCTGAATGGTGCTGCCGCCAAATGTGTGAACGTGGGCGACAAAGTGATTATCATGGCCTACGCACAGATGACTCCCGACGAGGCTCGAGAGCACAAGCCTACCGTGCTGTTTGTGGATGAGCACAACAAGGTGGTTCGCAAGGCTAACTACGAGAAGCACGGGCTGCTGAAAGAGCAAGAGTGAGGTGAGAACTGAGAGGTGAGAACTGAGAGCTTATGTTAGAGGGAAAGACGATTGTACTGGGCGTTACGGGCGGTATTGCTGCCTATAAGAGCGCCAACCTGGCTTCGATGCTCATCAAGTTGCATGCCGATGTGCATGTGATTATGACGCAGAACGCCACTAAGTTTATCACGCCCATGACGTTTGAGACGCTTACCAACAATAAGTGCATCGTGGATACCTTCGACCGCAATTTCTCGTTCGACGTGAAGCACGTGTCGCTGGCCAAGCGGGGCGACTTGTTTGTGGTGGCTCCCTGTACAGCAAATGTCATCGGCAAACTGGCTCACGGCATCTGCGACGACATGCTCACCACCACCATGCTGGCCACACGGGCTCCAAAACTCATCGCTCCGGCCATGAATACGGGTATGTGGGAAAACCCTATCCTGCAGGATAATCTCGTGAAGCTGCAGGGCTACGGCTATCATATCATCAGCCCTATCGTAGGCCGACTGGCCTGCGGCGATACGGGTACGGGCAAGATGCAGTCGGAAGAGGTAATCGTGGAGCATATCCTCAGTTATATGGCCAAGGAGAAGGACCTGCAGGGCAAGCGCTATCTGATCACAGCCGGACCTACTCAGGAGGCTATCGACCCCGTGCGCTATATCACCAACCACTCATCGGGAAAGATGGGCTACGCCATCGCTAAAATGGCGCGTTTGCGTGGCGCTCAGGTCACGCTGGTGTCAGGCCCCGTGGGCATCAAGCCTTTCGAGGGTGTAGAAGTGGTGCCTGTGGTGAGTGCCAAGGAGATGTTCGAGGCCACCACGAGTCGCAGCAGCGAGGCTGATGTCATCATCATGTGCAGCGCTGTGGCCGACTACACACCCGCCGTTTATGCCGACCAAAAGGTGAAAAAGCACGACGGCGAACTGACAATTGAACTCAAACGAACACAAGATATCTTAGGTTGGTTGGGCGAACATAAGCCCGCCAACCAAACTCTGGTGGGATTCTCGATGGAGACAGAGAATCTGATTGAGAACTCGCGCGCCAAACTGCTGAAGAAGCATGCCGACCTGATTTGCGCCAACTCGATAGCTGGCGGACAAACGGGCTTTGCTGTTGACACCAACAAGGTGACGCTGATTGGCCCTGAGGCGGTGAAAGAACTGCCGCTGTGCTCGAAAGAAGAGACGGCCAACCTGATTATCGACCATATCCAAACCATCCGTTAAGCGTATGCATATACTCATAGATATCGGCAATTCAACTGTTGTAGTGGCTCTGGCTGATGCGCAGGGTAACATTGCCCACACGTGGCGTTTCAAGACCAAGAAGGAAGAAACAGCCAGTTTTTTCCGCTATGAACTGCGCCAAGGTCTGCGCAAGTATAGTGTAGAGGCGGCTGATATCCAGCAGATTACCATCTCGTCGGTAGTTCCCGAGGTGAACGATGATATGGCCCAGGCCATTACCGACCTGACGGGATTGCAACCCCATTTCTTCTCGATTGCCGATGCAAAGGATATTATCACGATAGATGTAGAATCGCCTGCCCAGTTGGGTAAGGATCGTCTGGCCGACGCCATCGGTGCTGCCTGCTGCTATGGTGTGCCCGCCATCGTCATCGACTTTGGCACAGCCACCACCATCGGCGTTATCGACGAAAACCGCATGTTCCGAGGTGGCATCATCATCCCCGGCGTTAAAACCTCGATGAACGCTCTGAGCGCTCGTGCCTCGCAGCTGCCCGCCATCACCATCGAGAAGCCTCAGCATCTGATAGGTCGCAACACACTGGAATGCATGCAGAGCGGCATCGTGAACGGCACTGCAGCCATGATTGATGGGCTTATCGACCAACTGCTGCCCACCCTAAACGGCGAACCCCACATCATTGCCACTGGCGGCATGTCGCGCACCATCGCTCAGCATTGTCGTCACCAGATCACCATCGACCCCTACCTCCTCTTCAAAGGCCTGTTCCAGGCCAAATAACTTAAATCTTGTTATTATTCTAACTTTTAAGATATAATGCCGTACGCCACGTTGAGATAGTTCCGCTTTATGCCATATCACAAATCAACGGATAATCGCCTGCCACAAAACCGTCCCCAGGCATTAAATCATTGAGATTTCGTAGTCGATTTGTTAAATAAGCCTAACAAAAAGCAGTATTTTGCGTTATAATTTGGTTTATATTATAAACTAATTTATCTTTGCAGCACAATCCGGATGAAAAGTGCCTTGTCCGACCTTTCTGCAGGAGGAAAGACGGGGCACAAAAGAGAGTTAAACAACATTTCTTTTAATCATCAAAACGTAAAACAACAATGGAAGAAACAATGAATCTGACTGCCGAGCGCAGTCTTGAGATTATCACAGAACAGATTGAGCGCAGCCGCAAGTCGGTATCCGAGGATATGGGTATGACGCTGCTCATCTCTGGTCTTTGCATCGCTGGCGTGGCCATCATTGTCATAATTGGTACACTGCTCACCCACAACTGGGTGTTCTATCTGCTTTACATGCTCATACCTATATTTATATGGGCCATCGAGCGCCATGTTAAGAGAAACAAACCCAAGGTTCCCGCCAGTTTTATCAGTAATATGGTAGATAAAACCTGGCAGACTTTCGGAATCTTTGTGGTTGCGTTTTTTGTGCTGACTATCCTGTTCAACAATCTGATGTTCTACGATGCTCAAGTAGCAGATAACATGCAGGTTTATTTTCAGAATCGCATCGAACCTGTTCGCATCATTCTGCTGCTGATGGGTATGGCCGTCACCATCAATGGCTACATACTAAAGAGTAAATGGATGGTATGGTGTGGCATCATCGGCGGTTTAGGCGGATTCTTCTGGCAGGCATTCTGCCTTACCGAAACACTGGCCGCCAGAACTAACCTACCCGCTCTCTACACCATCACGCCCAATCTTATGATGGTAGTATTCACCTTCATCGGCCTGACGCTCCCTGGCTGGATGATTGTTCGAAACAAGAAGTAGCCTATGCCGTTTCAGCCATTAGATCCACTCTTGCACTCCGAGCTGCGACTGGCCGTGATGTCGCTACTCATCAGTACAGGCGAGGCCGAGTTCCCATACATCAAGGAGCAAACGGGAGCTACAGCTGGTAATCTGAGTGTACAGGTGGACAAACTTTCAGAGGCGGGCTACATCGAGGTAGAAAAGACCTTCAAAGGCAAGCGTCCGTGCACCATCTGCCGCATCAGCCCCAAAGGCCACCAAGCCTTCGAGGCCTACGTAAAAGCCCTGAAATCCTATCTAAAAGTAGCAAAGAAATAAACCACAAGGGAGTCGCAATTTGCGACCCCCTTGCTTTTAGAACTGCCACGGGAAAATCCCCTGACATCTCAACAAAAAACAGAAACTACCAGTATCTGATACTGAAACTGATAGTTTCCTGCTTTGGAACCAAGCAGTTTACAAATGGAGAGATGATACTATAGGGGGTAGTTTCTCGGAAGCAAATCATAATGCAAAATATCTTTACAATACAAAATCGGGTGCGACGAGGGTCCTTTTACCCCGATTTTGTTCCCTAGTTAGGGAAAATTTGCTACCTCACTAGGGAAATATTTTTTCTATTAATACCCGCAAAATACGGGCGCGCGCGGGCATCATAATACGATTAAAAATAATTTACCTTTTGATGATTATAGCCATTATATGGATAGTACGGAAGTATTTGTGCGATAATCGTAAAGTATCTGTTAGATTGCCGTAATGCAGAGTAGAAACGTGGAAACAGGGAAAACGGGAATCGGGGTGGTTTTAGTTAGCAACGAGGAAAGCTAATAATTAGATAAATGATACGATTATCATTTTTATTATTTATATACCTATCTATAGCTTATGCTCGCTGCCAAACCATACCTACTCCACGTTTCCCTGTTTCCCTGTTTCTCGATATATTTTTTGTGCAAAATCCGATTAATTCGGCAGAAATGTTGTATCTTTGCACAAAAATTACAAAAACAAGATGAGTAACATAACACCTAAGCAACTCTTTGAACGCATTAAGAAGAATGCCTTTAAGGATATCGACCTTGCACCAGTAACCAAGCTGCAAGGCAATAAGCTACGTATATTTACACTAGAACAACTGGAGCGACTGAGGGGTTGGCTGCCCAATGCCGATGCTGCACTGTGGCTGGGCGACCAGTTCTGGACGGCCGACCGTAATCTGACAATGATTGCCGCCCCACACCCGTGGTTGGCAGATGAGTGGGAGATGAAGGAACGCGAACAGCTACCCGACATGAGCGACGATGAATACACAATAGCCTGCTGGATAAAAGAGCTGGCCCTGCTGTCGCACGATTTGTACTGTCACGAGCCATTCGATGTGGAACAACTCGGCGACGGACTGCAGGGCCGATTTGTCGAGACAGAGCTCTATGCCGACAGTTTCCGCTACGACAACAAGGCGCTGGTAGAGTGGATGAAAACCACACCCTATCGCCACATTGCAGCTATGGTGTGCTACACGATGGCCGATCAGGAGATGGACTGGGCAGTGCAGAATAATCAGGCTGTGCAAGACTACTATGCGATGGAGTGCTGGCGCGATTTTGGCGACTGGGGCAAGCTGGAGGATTGCGAGGATTTTATTAGTCGCAGTCTTACGGCCATGCAGCAGATAGAGGAACACTACGCTAAAGGCCACAACGAGGGGCTGAACGATGAGGAGATACGTGTGCTTGACATCATGTTCGGCTTTGCACCACACAACTACTGTGGCGACGATTATCCTGCTGTTCGCGACATCTGTGCTGCTGCTCAGAAGCATCTGCCACAAGCACCTTACATTAAGAGCGAGCAAGGCCTGCGCGCCTACGGCAAGGCTGTGTATGCCGACTTGGAGAAGATATTTGCCAAGCACGATATGACCTGGGACCCAAGCGATGCTACCGACCTGACGATGGGCTATCTGGATGCATGGGTTTACGACAAATACTATAACGGATAAAGGGGGCAATCAGCATGCAGACAAGTAGATTATCGGTCGATGCGAAGAATCGTGTCGATGAAATACAAGCGAGGGCTGATGCCATATTCGACTACGAATGGCTATTCCAACTATTGTGGGATGAATTCAGAAAGAATACAGCCAAACAGCGCCTAAATGAGTTTTGCGACGACCTGCAACAGGAAAAAGAACGCCGCTTTCTTTGGACCTTTGTAGAGAGTCATCGCTCGTCGCTTAGCGAAATAAAGGATATATACAATGGCTTGTTCGAGGATGACGATTTCGGAATCCTACTCTACGAAGAACGCACGAAACTGATAGATGAGTTTGCCTCAATGCACTTATCTACCAGATGGAGCCACATTTATCGCCCTCAGGACAAAAACAAGCCCAACGATTCTTGGAAAAGGTTTGTGCAGAATCTGGATTTCGATGATGAACGCGAGGTTAAAAAGATAGAACGTTTCATGTATCTTTTGGACAAGATATGCCTGATTACCGACCTGCTTACCAGCCGCGATACCGACTCTTTGGGCGAGATAAGTCTTGTGAACTATCGCAGGGCTCGCCTGAACTTGAAAGCGCCACAAACCAACGAGCCACCTAGAGAAACGCTGATTAAGGCTATCAAACAATGCGAGGAACTATTTAAGTTTCAAACTGCCTGGGCTGTTGTGCGCGTACTTTGTACCGAGGACTTCGGTTCGAACATGAACAAATCGGAGTTTGAGCGATATGCACAGGATTTGCTGAAAGACCCGCAACTCGCGGATTTCAAGCAGGGTTGCCCCAATGGCACCATTCAGAGCGCCGAAACGGGTAAGAATGGTTCTGGAAAATTCTTTCTGCTACATTCTTCACAGTGGCCCATTAACGACGGATATACATGGGCTATCGACTTGATGGCAAAACTAAGGCAGGCCATTAGAATTATTGAAATAGAACAGAAAGCCGAAGAGCAAAAGCGGCTATACAAGCTGTCGGAGAAAGGATTTTAGGTCCTTAGTCTTAGAAATCTCAGACAATAGTCTAAGAATTTGGTAGCACAAATAGAGATAGTCTCAGAATTCTGAGACTATTTTTTTGTGATTCTCAGACAGAAGGAGGGCGATTTTCAGATGTTGTAATTTTGCACCCGAGTTCGGGACAATCCCGGCTTGCGGCAAGCCCCCCGTAGTGGCCCCGCTTATGTATCACTAAAAAATTTATGCTTTTATGAAAACAAACAAGAATTTTGCAACCTGTTCAAACGGACTCTACGAGCCCATGACCATGATGACCGCCGAATGGTTCGACGGCACAACCAAGTGCGCCCGCACCAGCGAGCTCATCAATGCCTATCGCGACACCCGGAAGGCCTCGAAAAAGAGCCATCTGCCCGTGTGCTGCTTCCAGGCAAGTTTCGGCCTCTCTATTAATAAGAAAGGTGTAGAGGCCACCTGGCGCGAGAGTACAGCAGCCCATCTCACCGGATTGGTAGTTATCGACCTCGACCACGTGGACCATCCTCTGGAGATTATCGACCGCATCCTTGGCCGCGACGACTTTAGCCAGCTGGGCATCCTGCTCATCTACATCACCCCTTCGGGCAGCGGCATCAAGATTGTGTTCAGCGCACGCCCTGAGTGGGGCAATCTGATGGACAACCAGTACGAAATGGCACAGCTACTGGGTGTGCTCGACAGCATCGACTCTGGCTGCAAAGATGCAGCGCGCGCCTCGTTCGTGCCTAAATCCGACGATGTAAAGTTCCTAGACGAGAGTCTATTTACCTACAGCAACTCTGCCTACGACGAGCAGTACGGACACCTGTACACACAGAAGCCCGCTAAGAGCGGTCCTACACAGCAGAAGTGGAAGGACTACGAGAAGCAACTGCGCGCCAAGAAAAAGGCCGAGAAGGCAGAAAAGGACTCCAAAGCTGTAGATGCCCTGCTGGACCGTGTATTTGGCAAGAGCGAGCCTGCAACTGAGGCTAACGATGAGCTGAAATCTCAGCCCATCAACGAGGGGAATTCTTCCCCCGTTGAATCAACCGAACCTGCTTATCACGGCGTGCCTTACGCTAAGATTGCCACCGCTTTGGTTAACGAACTGGGTGAGCCCCAGACAGGCGATCGCCACAAGACGATGATGCAGATGGGCAACATGCTCAGCGTCATCTGCGACAACGATCCCAAACTGCTGTGTACCATTATGCGGGGTCTGCCCTTTGTGCAGCAGCTCATCGAGGAGCGCGGCCAGCAGGAGGTGGAGCGTGCGATGGACTACATCACCAGCAACTCTACCTACATCTATCCCTCGAAAGAGCTGAAAAAGGCCATGAAAACTGCTGGCGTAAAGGAACCTGAGAGGGGTTCGAACGACGATCTGGCCCAGTTGCCTCTGGCCGAATGGGCTGATAAGATCGAGGCTTTGATGCCCTACTACCCCTGTCTGCGTGAGATTTGTGTGGGATTGCCTCGCGAGGTATGGCCTGCAGCCGTATTTGTTGGCGCTGCCTTCTTTGGCACACTGATGACCCGTTGCACCTACCGATATTGGTTCAAACCCAACGAGAAGAAGCGCCTTAACTATTGCGTTTTGATTATTGGCGATCCCGCCAGCGGTAAGTCGTTCGCTGTACGTCTCGACAAATTAATCCTGGCACCCATCAAGAATCAGTCGAGCAAGGCATCTGATGCAGTAAATAAGTACAAGCGCGAGACGATGGCTCGTAGCACATCCACCAAAGCCCAGGACCAGGATGCGCTGCAGAAGCCTACAGAGATCGACCGCTATATGATTCCTCGCACCGCTAACGGCGTGTTTATCGAGAATATGGTAAACGCCAAGGAGATTGTGAACGGCGAAGAGATGAACCTGCACATGGTAACCTTCGACTCTGAGCTTACCAACTCAACCAAAATGCAGAAAGGCGGTAGCTGGATTGACAAGACGGCCATGGAGCTGAAAGCCTTCCACAACGAGGAAGATGGCCAGAAATATGCCAACGAGAAGTCGTACAGCGGTTTCTTCAATGTGTACTGGAATTATGTATATACAGGTACTCCCGACTCGCTCACCGAGAAAGTGAATGCACGCACCTTTGGTAGCGGACTAGCCACACGACTGGCCACCATACCTATGCCCGAACCCACATTCGATCTGGAGTCGCTGATGGTTCAGGCCGACGACTGCACTGAGGCCGACATTACCATTAGCGAATGGGCCGAAAAACTCAACAGTCGCTATGGCGAGCTACCCCTCGACAAGCTGTCGCAGTGCACCTACGACTGGACTGCAAATCGCATGAAGATAGCTGAGTTTAACAACAAGGACAAGGCCGATCTGATGCTCATCAAGCGCGTGGGCTACTACGGCATGAACATCCCTGCACCCTTCATCGACATGCGCCACTGGAACGAGCGCGAGCAAAACGGCACCTACGAGGTTGATGAAATCGACGTAAGCTTCTGTCAGTTGATATTGGATATTCAGTATCGCTGCCAGCATCACTTCTATGGCAGTCTGGCCTACAACTACTACGACAATCAGGCACGCGACAAGGCCGCAAACTACACCTGTCACACATCGCGTTTCGCCCAGTGTTTCAAGATGTTGCCCGATAAATTCTCACGCCAGCAGTTTGCCAAGACCTTCGACATCGCTAATCCCGACTCATGTGGCAAGCAAATCGACGGCCTTATCAAAGAAGGCGCCATCGTACGCCTAAAGCGCGACAGCTATGAAAAGAAAGTAGTAAATCTATAATCCTAAAAAAAACAAGAAACAAGGAAACAGGGAAACGTGGAATCAGGCCAGTATTCCAAAACCCAAAGCAAGGGGGCTCGCGATGAGTCCCCTTCTTCAATGTTCGGTGGAAAGCACAAATACTACTCTACTATTATTTGTCTTCACCTAGAAATTCAACCACATCAAAATCCTCTAAAGTTGAAGTAGAGGGTGCCCAAGATGGATGACGTGGATTTCCTGCTTTCGTTAGAGTACCAAGCTGCTTCCACTGAGGACACAATGGCTTAAGCATTGTTACAATATCCTTAAAACATTTCCTAAGATAAGGAGCTGCATTAATCGGATTTCCAAAAGCAAATAATACAACAGGATTCTTAGTATTCCCTATTACCTCCTTTATGCACTTCAGATTTTTTTGATGCAATTCCTCATTGATTTCCTTAGGTAAAGCATAAGGTTTTGTGCATCGTAATGGATATAGATTCAGCATCGCATATCCGTCAAAACCAAAGTCCCTAACAAAATTCTTTACCTTCCGCATTGTTGGATCGGATTTTTTGTCCGTAGCTGTACTTGGGTTTACACCAAAAACAAAAAGTTTTCTTTTACCCTCTTTAATCAATGCATAGCGGATAGTATCACCTTCCGCAATCATCATTAGTTCATTGTTTTCTTTCATACCATTTCCATTTTTTTTATTGAAGCCGAAAAGGAATTCTAACACTATATCTGCAGCGTACTGTTTTTCCATTAGATTTTGCAGGAATCCAACCATTCATACTTTTTATGAGACGTATAGCTTCTTTGTCAAGAGCTCTCGAAACGCTCTTTGTTATCTTAACATTTGATGTAGTACCATCTTCCTCTATTACAAATGTAGCAAAAACAGTACCTTGTTCTCCATTATCTTTAGCCTCTTTAGGATATCTTATATTACTATTTATCCAATTTATCATATTATTAGGCCCTCCCCCAAAAACCGGCATTTCTTCTACTATATCAAAAATTTTTTCTTCTGACATTTCAGACTCCTCTAATACCTTTTCTGCTTGCGCAGCGCTTTCTATTTGGTGTCTAATATCATTCCGTCGGGCAAATCTTCTTTCCTCTTTTCTCGCATCTTCTTCTACTATGTTATTGTAGTCTCTTTCTTCTGTAGCATAATAAATATTTCTTTCTTCCCAAGAAATGAGTTTACCTCCTCTATATTGTTTTCTGCTCGTCCAGTTTCCCAAATTATCATATTGATATTTAACTGTTATATCTCCAGAAGGATCTCTCTTCTGTTGTGGTGATGTATAAATAATCTTTTTTACATTTCCATGTACATCCAATTCATAACTTTCACTATTCCCAGAAAAGGTCGAGCCATTGAGTCTCTCATATGTTGTAGTACGTTTTATATTTTGTCCTTTATTGTTAGATACAATAGTGAATATAATCCATTCATAATAGCGATTAGAATTATTGACACGCATTTTATCTATATTATTATTCCGAGAAAATGTTCTAATAATACCTTTTTTATCATAACAGGTGTATTTCATGCCTCCTGTAGCATTCGAAAAAACGAACCTCTCTGTTTGCAGCAACCCATTATTAATAACTTGTTTTTTTAATATCTCTTGTATTTTGCCACTAGGGGCATACGTATTATCGTATATAAAATATTCTGTAGTGTCATTATCAACAAAAGATACACCATTGATATCATAACGTTTCCCCGCTTCTTCATGAATAACCATTTCACTAGTTAGAAGCCCATGATTATCATAAACGTATTTCTTCCATACTCGTGGAGCTAATTCTTCCTTATATACTTTGCCATCACTCATGAAATAGATTTTCCTGTCTTTTGAACCTGTACGTATGATCTCCCCAAATTCTTTTTTATATTGGCACTTCTTGAGAATTACCGCATAAACAGATCCTTTCAAATTATACTCTGCCCTATCAAAAGAACCCAAATGAATTCTATTATTATCTCCATTGCAATGCATAGAAAACAATACAAATGCAGAGAATGTTAGCATTCTGTTAAATAATACACAAATAATCTTTTTCATATCTTCTTTGTTTTAGGTTAGTACTACCTACTTCTATATGTCTGTACTAACTCTTTTGGTGTAAACAGAGAAATAGCGCAGACTATCACTATATCTCCAACAGGCTCACCACAAGCCCCAAATTCGCTATAGGAAGTCCACGCTATAAGCGCATACTTCACGCGAATTTGTTTGCTCTGTTAATCTCTTTTCGAGGTGGTGATTCGTTGGAGAAGTGAGCATTCAAAAAGTTGTGTTTCTTACAAAACACGTTGCAAATATACTACTATTTGCTGAAAAAACAAACAAATAACGTAAAATAATCTCCAAAAGCTTGGAAAATGTTTGTATATTGCTTAACTTTGCGGTGGTAAAGATTCATGTTATGAACAAAGAAGATATAATGAAAAGTACGAATTTCGATGAGTTGCTTAATGCCGAGTATGGCGAGCGAGGTACTGAAACTCGTGAGAAGTTTGAGACTGAAGCAGAGGCTTTCTGCCTGGCAGAGTGCCACGAATAACAGCTATAGGACAATATTTTTTTCATAAATTGTTGTCTATTAAGAAATTAATTGTATCTTTGCAACCGAGAACTATATATCCTACGTAGATGAAAAGAACTGAAATTGTTGACAGAATTAAGCAAGAGGCTCGCAAGATGGCCCCTCGCGTGCAGGTAATCCTGTATGGATCGGAAGCACGAGGAGAGGCGCGTCCTGATTCTGATATCGACCTGCTTGTACTGGTTGATGCCGACAAACTGAGTTACGATGATAAAGACCGTATCATCGCACCATTCTACGACATAGAACTTACCACTGGCATCATCATCAGCACACTGATAATGCCCCGTAAGGAGTGGGAAAACCGACCATTCCTCACCCCATTCCAATATAACGTAAACAAAGAAGGTATCACACTATGAATACGAGTCTAACTGATGAAAATTACGAGGCTTTGTCGCGTTATCGCCAGGAGTGAGCACACGAAACGCTTAGCGAGATACCTTATCTAAAGGAGCAAGGCTATTATAATACAGCCATCAACAGATTGTATTATGCCTGCTACTATGCTGCTGTAGCATTGCTTACCAAGCATCATATCTCAACAAACACCCATGCTGGGGTAAAAACCATGTTAGGCATGCATTTTGTATCAAAAGGGCTTATAACCAAAGAAAGTGGACGTGCATTTACTAACCTTTTTGATAGCCGTCAGCGTGGCGACTACGATGAGTTTGTGTACTCAACACTTGAGGAAGTAGATGAACTCTACCCCAAAGCCCAGCGCTTTATCGAAGAGATAGATGAACTATTAAAAGCTTAATGCCCTTTTCAAAAAATGGGGATTTCCCTATCGATTGGTAGGGAAACGGCTGCACGTTTTTATTTTCATAATCTTATCTTTGCAGCATAAATGTATGATTAAAGCTTAGGATTATGATGAAAAGGATTAGAAAAATGGCCCTGGTGGGCGTGTTGGGAATTGTGATGAGTTCGTGTGCTGGGTTGTTCACTACCGTAGCCGACAAGGCTGCAAGCATCGAAGTGGGCATGACCAAGCAGGAGGTGACCACCAAGATGGGTGCTCCGCAATATCGCCGGTTCGACGGCAAGCGCGACGAGTGGGAGTATCGCACGCTGCTGAACAACGACGACTACGATGTGGTGATTCTGCACTTCTACAACAACCGCGTGGTGTCGATGGACTCGTTCCGCGAGGTTCGCCACTATCACCCATCACCCGATGGCGAGAAATAGGGAAACTGCCAGTTCCAAGCGTGGGAACAATCACTTCTTGTTTCATCTATTTTTATCTATATACATCTTCTTTCTTAAGCTCAACCACCTTGCCGTAGCGCTCAAGGGCTTTCATATCGGTAAGTTTCTTATCGCCAATAATCACCCACACGCGATTGTTGTTGCCCGCGATGTGCTGCTGGTGGAACTGGATGATGTCCTGAGCTGTGATACCAGGCAGCAGTCGGGCTTTGGCGGCATTGGGGTCGACAGTATTGCCCAGCATGTGCTGATTGGCCACGAAAGCAGGCATGTTGCGGAAGGTGGGATAGCT
>OCTX012262834.1_pt1 | contig 15007 bp, 9 predicted proteins | sample 1539691 | NCBI WGS metagenome assembly OCTX01 (sample SAMN02144231, study PRJEB22623) | gut metagenome | biome: sheep rumen | host: Ovis aries | place: New Zealand | reverse complement strand
CGCCGGTTCAGGCTGGGCCGGAACTTCCATGGCCTGCCCCCATGCCAGCGGAGTTGCGGCACTTATAGTGTCTTACTTCGGCGGGCAGGGTTTTACCGCAGCCAATGCCAAGGACATCCTCTTCGGCGGCCTTGGAAACACTATTGGCGGAAGCAGGCCCGTTGGAAAGAAGATTGACGCCCTTGCATCCTTTGAATACGGTCTTGGGCACCATATTACCCCCGGTGAAAACCATGCTCCTGCAATAAAGTTCTCGCCCTCTGAAATTACACTGAAGGCTCATGAGAGCGCGGTCATTTCCGTGGGTGTCTCAGACCCAGACGGAGATGCGGTGGAGGTTCTCCTGGAGGATCCCGGCTCAAATGCCGTAAGCTTCGACGCCGCCACCATGACTCTCAGGATTTCGGCAATGAAAGAGCCCCAGGGAGGCAGTTTTACGGCTGTATTAAAAGCCACGGACATGCCATCCAGCGCAGAGTTCCAACCAAAATCGGCCACGGCAAACTTCAGCTATACGGTTCTTCCGAACCATGCGCCTAAAGCTTCAGGTGTGGTCCCGGACCAGTACAACGCATCTTTCAGCATCCTCCATGTAGATATGGCCGAACATTTCACCGACGAAGACGGGGAGACCCTCCGCTATGAGGCTTCCGTTTCTGACCCCGCCCTTGCTTCGGCCGCAATAAACGGCACGTCTGTGGTTATAAGTCCCAAGGAACATGGCGTAATAACCGTGTACGTGACGGCCCGTGACGGCATAGGGGCATCGGCCTCTTCTTCCTTCAGGGTGGCGTTTGTGAATCCGGCGCAGCCCGTAATGCTATCAAGCCAGAATGTGACGGAGGCCCTGCAAATGACCATAGACTCCCGTGAATCCGTGGATGTGACCGTTACGGTTTACAACGCGGCCGGAGCGCAGGTGCTCAGAAGCGTCAATACGGCAAACGTCTTCAACCCCATAAGCATGGACGTCTCTTCGCTTGCACCAGGCAGATATACCGCCGTAGTTGTCTACAGCGGTAAATCCGTGAAGGTGAAGTTCTCCAAATACTAGAGGGTATCCTGCTTGAGGTCTTCAACGTACCGCGCGATCCTGTCAAGTTCGCGCGGTATTGCTATACTCTGGGGGCAGTAGGAGAGGCACTCGTTGCAGTGGATGCAGTGGCTGGCCTGACGGACAGATGCAACGGCCCTGTCGTAGCTCACGAGGTAGGCCTTCTTGAGTTTTGCATAGTCCTTCTGCTCCGGGCTCTGGGCATAGGTGCCGGAGGTGATGGCACGGTTGTAGTGCTGGAACACACCGGGGATGTCTATACCCCAGGGGCACGGCATGCAGTATTTGCAGTCTGTGCAGTTTACTAGGGGGTACTCCTTCATTTCCACGGCCATGCGCTCCATGAACCCCAATTCTTCTTCCGTTAGGGGCTTGAAGTGGCCGAAGGTCTTGATGTTGTCCATGAGGGGATCCATGGAGGTCATGCCGGAGAGTATGCACAGGATGTCGGGGTAGGTGCCGCAGAAGCGGAAGGCCCATGATGCTATGCTCTTTTCGGGTTCCCTTTCCTTCATCTGGCGTGCAATTCCGGCCGGAACGTTGGCCAGACGGCCGCCAAGCAGGGGCTCCATGATTATCATGGGGATGCCGCGCTTTGAGAGTTCTGCGTAAAGGTAGTCGGCGTTTACGTTGCGGATGCCGTCTGCGTGACGCCAGTCCACGTAGTTCATCTCTATCTGGCAGAAGTCCCAGTGCATCCGGCCGCTGTCTTCCAGCTCCATGAAGTAGTCGAACTCGTGCTTGGCACCGTGGAAGGAGAAGCCAAGGTTGCGGATTCGGCCGGCTTCTTTTTCCTTGAGAAGGAAGGGAACCAGGCCGTTGTCCACGTACCTCTTGTTGTAGGCCGCCGCACCGCCGTGCCCTATGGCGTGGAGGAGATAGTAGTCGAAGTAGGATGTCCGGAGCTGCTCAAAGGAGCGTTTGTACATCTCTATTGATGCTTTGGCCGAAGAATCCCCGAAGTTGGAGAGCTTGGTTGCAATGTAGTAGCTCTCACGGGGGTGCCTGGAGAGAGCCTTTCCGGCGGCGTCCTCGCTGAGACCCTGGAGGTATGCGGGTGAGGTGTCAAAGTAATTGACTCCGTGTGCGATGGCGTAATCCACCATCTCGTTTACAGCAGCCTGGTCTATGATGTCCTTGCCGTCCGGGCCCTTTATCATTGGCCAGCGCATGCAGCCGAATCCAAGCAGGGACACGCGGTCTCCGTTGCGTGGATTCTCACGGTAAATCATGGCCTCGGGGCCTTCGTCGCTTGTCATGCCCGCCTTTGACCTGGCATCTTTGGGGGCGCAGGACACGGCCACTGCCGCAGCTGCACCGGTTTTCAGAAAATCTCTCCTGTTCATACGTGCTGATATTTACCGTTTACAAGTATTGCGCTTATGGGCCTTACGGGGCAGTACTGCTCACAGGCTCCGCAGCCGATGCATATTTCTTCGTGGACAGTGGGGACCTTTGCTCCGTCATGCTCCACCATGCTTATGGCACCTACGGGGCATTTGCGGGCGCAGTTTCCGCAGTTGGATTCTCCGGTGGCGCTGAGGCAGGTCTCAAGGTTTACCCTGGCCGCTCCAATGTGGTACTGGGTCTTTTCTTCACGGGTGATTTTGAGGATGGCGCCGGTGGGGCACACCTCCGAGCACCGGGTGCATTCCGGGCGGCAGAATCCTTTGTCATAACTCATTTCCGGCTGCATCAGGGTTTCAAGCTTTGTAGAGGGCCGAAGAACTCCGTTTGGGCATTCGGCAACGCAAAGCTGGCAGGCCGTGCAGTGGGAGTAGAAGTCTTTTACGCTTTTGGAGCCGGGGGGCGTGACGGGGATTTCGCGCTCCGGGGCATGTTTGGGAAGGACTTCCGCGAAGCCGCCGTCAACCTTCTTTGCGGCCTCCTGAGCCTTTGCTTCCACGCTTTTAAGGGCGGCTGCGCCAATTGCCACGGCCGTTCCGGCCATGAATGCGCGGCGGCCGTTGTCGTTATTGTCATTCTGAGGTTTTGCCGAAGAATCTCCGCCCCTCCATGCAAACTTGTATTCAAGCGCGCCGAACTTGCAGCTGTCAAGGCAGTTGAAGCAGTCTACGCAGCGGGAGTAGTCTATCTTCTGCGCCTCCTTGCTTATGGAAATGCACTGGGCCTTGCATTTGTGCTCGCAGGCCTTGCAGTGCTTGCATTTTTCGGCATCAATGACCGGGCGGAACATTGCAAAGCGTGAGAAGAAGCTGAGCGTTGTGCCAACCGGGCATATTGTATTGCAATAAGTGCGGCCGCCCTTGAATGACAGAACCACAATTACTACAAGCGTAACAGCGGCTATTATGAAGGTGGGAAGGCTCCTTATCCAAACCTCCTTGGAGTAGAAGGTGTATCTTCCTGCGCGTTCCGATATGGCGGCAAGGAGGTTGTTGCCCCAGAGGTAGACGGGCTGGAGGAGGTTCTGGACAATTCGGCCGTAAGCGCTGTAGGGGGCAAGGAGCGCCACAAAGGAACTTACCCCGGCTATGAGGGCCGCCACAAACAGCACCCATATGCCGTAGCGCAGCCATTTGAGTTCCTTATGCCACTTGTAGGGGGCCTTGGACTTATGGGTGCCAAGCCATGAAATGCCGTCCTGGAATACTCCCAGGGGGCAGATGACAGAGCAGTACACACGGCCGAAAAGCAGCGTCAGAAGCACAAGGGCCACAATGACGCCCACGTTCAGGGCCAGCACTGCCGGCAGAAACTGGACTTTGGCCATCCATCCAAGGTAGCCGTGGAGTGCACCGGTAAAATCAAGGAATAACAAAGTGATGCCGGCCCAGAATATGGCCGCAACTCCTATTCTAATCTTTTTCAGCATGTTATACGCATATCGTTTTATGTTTGCAAAGGTAAATAAAAAAATTAGTATATTTGCATAATTCAACAACCAGAGAAAGTTATGTTACCTAAGGCTAAGGAAATTGTGGACGCCATGTCCGTCAAAATGCAGGATGCAGTAGATTATCTTGAAGAAGACCTCAAGAATTACCGTGTTGGCAAGGCCTCTCCGGCCATTCTCAACCCCGTAATGGTAGACTATTACGGTACGGCAACGCCTCTTAATCAGGTGGCTTCCATCACCACCCCGGACGCCAAAACCATCGCCATACAGCCCTGGGAACGTTCCATGATCGGCAAAATTGAGAAAGCCATCCTGGACGCAAATGTTGGCCTCACCCCCTCCAACAACGGAGAAATCATCCGTTGCATGGTTCCCCCGCTCACGGAAGAGCGCCGCAAGGAACTCATCAAGAAGGCAAAGGCCCAGGGAGAAACCACCAAGGTTACCATTCGTAACGTCCGCCGTGACGGCATAGACCTTCTCAAGAAGGCCCAGAAGAACGACGGCCTCTCAGAGGACGGCGAAAAGGAGGGCGAGGACGAGCTCCAGAAGGCAACGGACAAGTGGGTGAAGAAGGTGGACGAGGTCATCTCCGCCAAGGAAAAGGATATCCTTACCGTCTAATGCCTGAATCCGTAGCTATACAAGGGTACAAGGGCTGCTTTCATGAACAAGCAGCCCGTTTGTTTTATGGTGATGTGTCCATCGTAGAGTGCGCCACCTTCCAGGACCTTTTCAAGGTAAAGGCCGATGCCATTGTGATGGCAATAGAGAACACGGTTTCCGGAGGTCTGCTGCACAACTTCGAACTCCTGCGGGCATCCCGTCTTCCGGTAAAAGGGGAAGTCTACATCCGTATCGGCCAGAACCTAATGGCGCTTCCCGGGCAAAAACTGGAGGATATCAGGGAGGTACGGACGCACTATATGGCAATTAACCAAACCCGCCCGTGGTTTGAGAAAAACGCCCCCTGGATACGCCTCACGGAGAGCGAAGACACAGCCAAAAGCGCTGCGGAACTTGCCCAAAGCGGAGAAATGGGAGTGGGCGCAGTGGCCGGGGAACTTGCCGCCAGCCTTTATGGCCTTGAAATCCTTGCCCCCGGAATAGAGACTTTCAAGCAGAATTTCACGCGTTTCCTGATTGTTGACAGTGCCCTGGAAGTGCCTGAGGAGAAGATCAACAAGGCAATCCTTTGCTTCACGCTGCCACATAAGCCCGGGTCTCTGGCTCAGATCCTCACCATCCTGAGTTTCTACGACATGAATCTCACCCGCATCCAGTCCCTTCCCATCCCCGGCAGGGAGTGGCAGTATTTTTTCTACGCCGATATTAAATTCGAAAGCTACCAGCGTTATCTCCAGGCCCTCCAGGCGGTGAAGCCGCTCATTGAGGACCTCCAGATCCTGGGAGAATATGAAGCCGCAATATGATAATCAATCCAGCAGACAGGACTCTTTCCGTAAAAGAGTATTACTTTTCCATAAAGAACAAGGAAATAGTGCGCATAAACGCTTCCCGTCCCGGAGATCCTGTGATAAACCTTGGAATAGGTTCACCGGACGGCGCCCCGTCACAGGAGGCTGTTGAGGCCATGGTGGATTGCGCCCGCAAGGCCACCACTCACGGCTACCAGAGTTACATCGGCATCCCGGAACTTCGGCACGCAATTGCAGGCTGGTACTCCAGATGGTACGGCGTGGAATTGGATCCGGCCTCTGAAATCCAGCCTCTTACGGGCTCCAAGGAAGGAATCCTCCTTCTGTCCCTCACCTTCCTCAACAAGGGAGACAAGGTGCTGGTCCCAAATCCCGGCTACCCTACATATACTTCGGCCACGCGCATGTGTGAGGCCGAAGTAGTGAACTACAACCTCCTGGAGGATGGCGGCTGGTACCCTGATTTCGACCAGCTTGAATCAATGGACCTCACGGGCGTGAAACTGATGTGGGCCAACTACCCCAACATGCCCACCGGGGCTCCTGCACGCAGGGATGTGTTTGAACGGTTGGTGTCCTTTGCAAGCCGCCACGGAATACTCCTTGTCAACGACAACCCTTACGGCTTCATCCTCAACGAGCCCCAGTCCATACTGGCCATTCCCGGCGCCCGGGAGTGCTGCATGGAGCTCAACTCCCTGTCCAAGAGCCACAACATGGCCGGATGGCGCGTAGGGATGCTGGTTGGAGACGCAGCCGTCATCAAGGAAGTGCTCAAGGTCAAGTCCCAGATGGACTCCGGCATGTTCAGGGGCATTCAGGAAGCCGCCGTGGCCGCCCTCAATGCCGGTCCCGAGTGGTACGAGGCCCTCAATGCCGAATACCGTCGCCGCCGCGAACTCGCCTGCCGCATCATGGACACCATCGGCTGCACTTACGACGCCAATGCCGGTGGTCTCTACGTCTGGGGCCGTGTCCCGTCCGGGAAATCGGCCCAAAATCCGGACGGAGCGGCGGCAGCTATGAGTGACAAGTTCCTCTATGAGGCTGGCGTGTTCCTCACCCCGGGGTTCATCTTCGGCAGCAACGGGGCAAATTACCTCCGGATCTCCCTTTGCGCAAACATTCCCACGTTGGAGCGCGCGCTGGAAAAGATAGCGTTTTCGCTAAGTGTCAAATAATGAGGCGTTTACGGCTTTTACTCCCGGCAAAAACGCCCGGAGTAAAACGCATAAAGTGTTAATAATGAGTGAATTAAAGAAAACGGTTGGAATAATCGGCCTTGGCCTTATAGGCGGTTCCATGGCAATTGACCTTAAACGCAGGGGTTTTGCCCAAAAAATCCTTGGCGTTGAGGCCGATCCCGTAGCCGCCGGGGCTGCAAAGACTATCGGCCTGGCCGATGAACTGGTCTCCGTTGAAGAGTGCGTGGACCGCTCCGACATTATTGTGGTGGCCGTTCCCGTAGGCGCCGCCGTTAAAATGCTTCCCGGCATCCTGGACAGAATTCAGATGCCCGGTCAGGCCGGGCATGACGGTAGTGGGCATGACGGTAGTGGGTATGACGGTGCCGGGCATGACGTCATGGCCGACTCTGATCGGCCATCTAAAAAGATTGTCATAGACGTCTGTTCCACCAAGGAGCACATCTGTAGCGCCGTGAAGTACCATCCGGCAAGGAAGCAGTTTGTGTGCACGCACCCCATGGCGGGAACGGAGTACAGCGGCCCCTGGGCGGCCCAGCCGGGGCTCTTCGATGGCAGGGCGTGTATTTTTGCCGACCAGGAGGAATCGGCCCCATGGGCGGTGCAGACCATACTTGAGCTCTATTCCTGCCTTAACATGAGGCCCATTTTCATGAGTTCCTCCAGCCACGATGTCCACACCGCATACGTGTCCCACATTTCCCACGTGACTTCGTTTGCCCTGGCGCTTACGGTGCTTGACAAGGAAAAGGACGAGAAACATATCTTCGACCTTGCTTCCGGCGGCTTCTCCTCCACGGTCCGCCTTGCAAAGTCCAACGCCGACATGTGGATTCCAATCCTCACCCAGAACCACGACAACGTTCTGCAGGTGATGGATACCTATATAGAAAAGATGAAGCAGTTCCGTGACGCCGTTGCCTCCTACGACGAAGACGCCCTCCGGAAACTGATAGAAGACGCCAACCGCATAAAACGGATTATTCGCTGACCGGCAAACGGTTGACAGTCAACGATATACGCAAAGTCGGGTGCACCTGCAGGTGCACCCGAGGAACAGGAAAAGATTGATAGTTAGATAGTTATGAGCCACACACTGGATATTGTCCCCGGAACAGAGTGGGGATTCTTCACGCTTCCAAGGCCTATGTGCATTGCAGGGCCCTGCAGTGCCGAATCTGAACAGCAGGTACTGAAGACGGCGGAGGGCCTGAGCGCCTTCGGCATACATGTTTACCGTGCAGGTATTTGGAAACCGCGTACCCACCCCGGAAGTTTTGAGGGCGTGGGGACTCCCGGCCTCAAGTGGATGCGCCGCGTGAAGCAGGAGCTTGGCATGAAAGTGTGCACGGAGGTTGCCAGTGAAAAACATGTCCTGGAGTGCATCAAGTACGGTGTGGACATGGTTTGGATTGGGGCCCGCACAAGCGCCAACCCCTTCCTCATGCAGGAGATTGCCGATGCCCTTGAAGGCACCGACATGCCCGTCCTTGTGAAGAACCCTGTGAATCCGGACATCGACCTTTGGATTGGAGCCCTGGAGCGCCTGAACCGCGCCGGACTCCGGAAGCTTGGCGTCATCCACCGCGGCTTTTCAACTTCGGCCCCCATCCCTTACAGGAACGACCCCGGCTGGAAACTTGCCATTGAAATGCGTACACGCTACCCTCAGATGGCGTTTTTTGCCGACCCTTCCCACATGGCCGGAGACAGGAAGTACCTCCAGGAACTCTCCCAGAGGGCCATGGACCTTGGGCTTGACGGCCTTATGGTGGAAAGCCATTGCAACCCGGCCGAAGCCCTCTCCGACGCTAAGCAGCAGCTTACCCCGAAGGACCTCCAGAACCTTCTGGAGAGCCTTGTGATAAGGGAAAACACCTCCGACAACACCGCTTACAAGGATGGAATCGAGGCCCTTCGCGCCCGCATAGACGTAATTGACGACAAACTCCTGGAACTTCTCAGCGAAAGGAGCGGAGTCTCCAAGGCTATCGGCCGCTACAAGAAGGAGCACAACGTGGCCATCCTCCAGGCCGGCAGGTGGGAACAGATCCTGGCCGACATGATACGCCGCGGCGCGGAGCTTGGCATCTCCGAGGCCGCCATCACCGCCATTATGACCGCCATCCACGACGAATCTGTCCGCGTTCAGAACGACGTTTTGGAATCACAAAAATAATCCCTACCTTTGCAGCCCCGGAGGACGGATTTATGATAACTTGCAACCTCCGCGCAGTCAAAAAATGCTAAAGAATTACCTCTTCACGTCGGAGAGCGTGTCGGAAGGACACCCCGACAAAGTGGCGGACCAGATATCTGACGCCATTCTAGACCAGTTTTTAATGCAGGACCCGGAGGCCAAGGTGGCCTGCGAAACCTTCTGTTCCACCGGTATGGTGGTGGTAATGGGTGAAGTCAAGGCCGAAGCCTACGTAGACATCCAGACCACCGTCCGCAATACCATCCGCCGCATAGGCTACACCAAGGCCGAATACATGTTCGACGCCTCCAGCTGCGGCGTCCTCAGCGCCCTCCACGAGCAAAGCCCGGACATCAACCGCGGCGTGGAAAGAAAGCACGGCGAAGACCAGGGCGCCGGAGACCAGGGCATGATGTTCGGCTATGCATGCCGTGACACAGAGGACTATATGCCCCTGCCCCTGTACCTCAGCCACAAGATCCTTGAGATCCTGGCCGATATCCGTCACAATGAGCCGGAGCTCATGCCTTACCTGAGGCCGGACGCCAAGAGCCAGTTCACCATTGAATACGACGGCGAAACCCATGAGCCCGTGAAGGTGCACACCATAGTCCTCAGTACCCAACACGACGAATTTGTGCCGGAATCCCTTGGCCGAATGACCTATGAGGAAGCCGTGAAGCAGTACGGACACACCAAGGTGGACGCCGCCATGCAGGCAAAGATAAGGGAGGATGTTGAAAAGATTCTCATCCCCTGCCTCAAGAAGGCCCTCTCCAAGGAAACCGCAGCCCTTATTCACGACTTCATCCTTCATGTGAACCCCACCGGAAAGTTCGTGATAGGCGGCCCTCACGGAGACACCGGTCTCACCGGCCGAAAGATCATCGTAGACACCTACGGCGGCAAGGGTGCACACGGCGGCGGAGCCTTCTCCGGAAAAGACCCTTCAAAGGTAGACCGCAGCGCGGCGTATGCAGCCCGTTACATCGCAAAGAACCTGGTAGCCGCCGGAGTTGCCTCCGAATGCCTTGTCCAGCTTGCCTATGCAATTGGCGTTGCAAAGCCCGTGAGCGTTTACGTAGACACTTACGGAACCGCCGCCAAAGGCCTCTCAGACGGCGAAATCGCCGCTAAGGTCCAGGAAATCTTCGACCTTCGGCCCGCTTCAATCATTAAGAAATTCCAGCTCAAGAACCCCATCTACGCCCCTACGGCCGCCTATGGCCATATGGGCCGAAAGCCCTACAAAAAGACTGTTAAGGTACAGGGCAAGGAAAAGATTGTCCAGTTCTTCGGCTGGGAGCTGCTTGACAGCGTACCTCAGGTAAAAAAAGCCTTTGGACTTTAGATTCTTCGCTCCGCCTGGAATGACATATTCCGGGCGGAAATTTTTGCTAGATTCATAAAAAGTCAGTATCTTCGCGGCGGATTTTTGGTTGAAGGAACATAGACTACTCAGTTAGTATCAATATTTATTCTTATCAAAACCTTATGAGAAAAGCTTTAAAAAGCATTCTGCTCGCTTTCACTACGCTGATTGCGGGCACTGTCGCCTATGCTCAGGTCACTACTTCGGCCCTCTCCGGCCGCGTGGTGGACCAGAAAGGCGAACCAGTCGTAGGTGCAGCCGTGCTGGCTCAGCATGAGCCCTCCGGCACCATCTATGGCGCTGTTACTAACGCAGAAGGTCGCTACTCCATCCAGGGTATGCGTACCGGCGGTCCTTACAAGGTAGACTTCAGCTGCCTGGGTTACACCGATGCCACTTACACCGGCGTCATCCTCCAGCTGGCCGAAACCTATTCCCTGAATGCAAAGATTGCAGAAAGCACAGAGATGCTTGAAGGTACTGTGGTCGTTGCTTCTCCCACTTCAAAGTTTGCCGCCCAGGAGCGTACAGGTGCTGTCACCAACATCTCCAACGACCAAATCCTGAGCCTTCCCACCGTCAACCGTAACATCACGGACGTTACCCGCCTTTCTCCTTACGGCGGCAACGGCATGAGCTTCGCAGGTTCCGACGGCCGTACCGCCAACTTCACCGTTGACGGCGCAAACTTCAACAACAACTTCGGCCTTTCCGACAACCTCCCCGGCGGCGGCAACCCTATCTCAATTGACGCCATCGAGGAACTCCAGGTTGTCATCAGCCCCTACGATGTCCGCCAGACCAACTTCATCGGCGGTGGCGTAAACGCCATCACCAAGTCCGGTACCAACACCTTCAAGGGCACCGCATACATCTATCACAAGAATGAGAACATGCAGGGTGACGCCATCGAAGGCGAGCAGATCTCCGGCGCCCGCGCCAAAGACCGCAGCACCACTTTCGGTTTCACTCTCGGCGGCCCCATCGTGAAGAACAAGCTCTTCTTCTTCGTGAACGGTGAAATGACCAAGAAGCCTACCGTGGTAAACCGCTGGAGAGGCTCCGAGGACGGCGTTCCGGATGAGAACAACTACATCTCCCGCACCACTCTCGCAGACCTCGAGACCGTGAAGAACCACGCCATGCAGACTTATGGCTACGACACCGGTTCCTACACTGATTTCCCCGCCAACGAGAACAACTACAAGATCCTGGCCCGCCTGGACTGGAACATCACCCAGAAGCACCATCTTGCACTGCGTTACAACTACACCCTCAACAACTACTGGAGCAGCCCCAACGCTTCTTCCATGGACGGTGGCACCCGTAGCGCATATGCACGTATGTCCCAGTACTCCATGTCCTTCGCCAACTCCATGTATTCCATGAACAACACCGTGCATACATGGTCACTGGACCTGAACAGCCGTCTTACGGACAATCTTTCCAACCAGTTCCTCGCAACCTTCTCCAAGCTTGACGACATCCGCGGCACCAACTCCTCCGAGTTCCCGTTCATCGACATCCTTGACGGCAGCGGAGACACCAACAACTACATGGCCCTCGGCTATGAGCTGTTCACCTGGAACAACGCTGTTCACAACACCATCGCAAACGTAAAGGACGACCTCACTTACTATGTAGGCAACCACAAGATCACCGGAGGTATCAACTTCGAGTATCAGATGGCCGACAACCAGTACATGCGTAACGGTACCGGTTACTATCGCTACAAGTCCGTATCCGACTTCACAAGCGGCGCCACCCCCGAGGTCGTTTGCCTTACCTACGGCTACAACAAGGGCGGCGTCGTTGAAAGCGCCCCTGCAGCCCGTGTACAGTTCTACAAGGCAGGTCTCTATGCCCAGGACGAATGGAACATCACCGACGACTTCAAGCTCACCTACGGTGTACGCTTCGACGGCCTGTTCTTCGACAACAAGGACCTCATGACCAACAATGCCATCCTTGCCCTCGACTACTATCCTAAGGCAAAGAACTACCAGAAGACTAACATCGATACCGGCAAGTGGCCCACTTCCTCCCTCACCATCTCTCCCCGCGTAGGTTTCACCTGGGACGTATTCGGTGACAAGAGCCTGAAGGTCCGCGGTGGTACCGGCCTGTTCAGCGGCCGTCTGCCCCTTGTGTTCTTCACCAACATGCCCACCAACGGCGGTCTTGTGCAGTACCAGGCCCAGCTTGGTCCCAGCACCAAGTACAACAACCTCCCTCAGGCCGTCAAGGACAATTACGCCGACATGGCTGCTGTAATGGCCGCATTCAACGGAGGTCTTGTACGTGACGCCAGCGGTAATGTGAACACCGCCGCCCTTCGTGCAAAACTCATTGAGATGGGCTTCCCGGATACCGTATCCCCTGATTCCGGTACCGTTCCTTCTTCAATCAGCGCCGTTGATCCCAGCTTCAAGATGCCTCAGGTATGGAAGACTTCCCTGGCATTTGACTACACCCTGCCCGTGAGCTTCCCTCTCACAATCTCCGCAGAAGGTATCTTCAACAAGACCATCAACGCAGTTTCCATCTCCGACTGGAGCATGATGCCCGCCGAAGGTTTCGCCCGCTGGAATGGCGCAGACGCCCGTCCCATCTATCCTTCAACCTTCCGCAACACCACCAAGGCATTCGTCCTTGAGAACACCTCCAAGGGTTATGGCTGGAGCGCTAACGTAACCGTCAACGCACAGCCCGCCGAATGGCTCAGCCTCATGGCCGCCTACACTCACACCGTGAACAAGGAAATCACCGGTATGCCCGGCTCCGCAGCCGAATCTGCATTCACCTATGTTCCTACCGCTGCCGGCCCCAACTACATCGGCCTGCACAACTCACAGTACGTGACCCCTGACCGTGTAGTTGCCTCTGCAACTGCCCACGACAAGAGCGGTAACCACTTCTCCCTCATCTATGAGGCATGGCGCGGCGGTTATGCTGCTTCCTACATGCTCAAGAACGACATGAACGGTGACGGCTACAACTACGACGCCCTCTACATCCCCACCGACGACCAGGTTGCCAGCAACCAGTTCCGTTTCGCCTCCGAGGATGACAAGAACCGCTTCATGGACTACGTTCACGCAAATCCTTACCTCAGCAAGCACCAGGGCCAGTACGCCGAGGCCTACAGCCTGTACAGCCCTTGGGTACACCGCTTTGACTTCAGCTACAAGCACGACTTCACCGTGAAGATCGGCCGTACCACCAACACCCTCCAGCTCAGCGTTGATGTCAAGAACATCATGAACCTGTTCAACAACAGCTGGGGCGTTGCCAAGTACCTGAACCCTGACGTATCTTCTTCCACCACCGAGGCCCGCGTACTTGAGTATGTGAGCACCGACGCAGAAGGTTATCCCGTATTCGCCACTCCCAAGAAGATCAACGGCAACACCAAGACCTGGATCCCTTACCACAACCTTGGCCAGTGCTGGTATGCTTCTATCGGCATCAAATATCTCTTCAACTAATAAAGGAACTAGAACATGAAACTTAAGAATATCATCGCCGCTATTGCGTCTGTAGCCGTTTTCGCCGGTTGCCAGACCGAACCTATGGTGGGTTCCTTTGCAGACTTCGAACTCAACAAGACCTTCATTTCCATTCCTCTTGAGGGTGGCAGCTCCGAAATCGCCATCACTGCCGCAGATGCATGGGAGGTAACCAAGCACTACGACACCGGCAAGAAGGATGACGACAAAAAAGCCATCATGGACTATGCTCCTTCATGGATCACCCTCAGCGCCACCTCCGGTGCTGCCGGACAGTCCAGCCTCACCATTACCGCCGAGGCCACTACCAGCGGCCGCGAGGTAGAACTCCAGCTCAAGTCCGGTTCCAAACTTCAGCACATCGTTGTCCGTCAGGGCTCCGTTGAGGCCGAAGAGGCTACCGCAGCAGAGGTCAACGCCGGCCCTGACGGCAAGACCTACATCGTGGAAGGCACCGTGACATCCATCGTCAACACCACCTATGGCAACTGGTACATGGTTGACAAGGCCGGCGACGAGGTTTACATCTACGGTACTCTTGACAAGAACGGCAAAACCAAGAACTTCCTCAGCCTTGGTCTCGAGGTTGGCGACGTTGTGAAGGTTTCCGGTCCCAAGACCACCTACAACGGCACCGTTGAACTTGTAGACGTTACCGTCCTTTCCATCCAGAAGGCCCTCCTCAAGATAGAGAGCGTAGAGCCACAGGAGGTTAGCAAGGAAGGTGGAGACGTTACCGTAAAGGTTACCATCAAGGGCAAGGGCGTTTATGCCGAAGTTCCCGCAGACGTTGACTGGATCTCCTACAAGAAGACCGTTTTCAAGGCCGGTGTTCCCACCCTCTTTGAAAAGAATCCCGCCGACACCGCCATCCTCAGCTTCTCCGTCGTTCCCAACGAGGGCCTGATGCCCAGGACCGCCACCATCGGCCTTTCCTCTTCAGACTCCAAGAGCATCACCTTCTCCGTTTCCCAGAAGTCCAACGCTCCTGACGTGAAGCCCATCGCAGACGCCATCGCAGACGGCTTCGCCCACGTCCAGGGTACCGTAATGGCCATCTGCGCAAGGGGTTATATCCTTGCCGACGAATCCGGCGCCATGCTTGCTTATTATGGCAGCGCTTTCGATGCCGGCAAGTACAAGATTGGTGACGAGATTGAGATCGTGGACACCTTCGCCGCATACAACTACGGCCTCCAGATGAGCTGCGACGGCAAAGCTGACGGCTTTGTCCTTGAGAACAAGATCAAGGAAGGCAACGGCACCGTCACCTATCCGGAGCCCGTTGTCCTGACCTCTGAGAAAGTGGACGAGATCATTGCCTCCATCGACGGCAAGGACAAGACAAAGGCTACCGACGCCATCAAG
>OCTX012283111.1_pt1 | contig 15009 bp, 8 predicted proteins | sample 1539691 | NCBI WGS metagenome assembly OCTX01 (sample SAMN02144231, study PRJEB22623) | gut metagenome | biome: sheep rumen | host: Ovis aries | place: New Zealand | reverse complement strand
CGGCTGGCTCCCGCTTCTCCTCATCAAGTATCCGGCAGCCGTGTGCTATGACACGCTTGCGATGCTGGAGCAGTATCGGGGCGGCAGCTTAAGCGAGCACCACTCGGTCTGGTACACCCTCATCATGGGGAAACTGGTAGAGATCGGCGAGTCTTTCGGCCATCCGAATTACGGGATGTTTGCATTTTCCGTCATTCACTATATCGTCCTGGTCGCAGCCCTCGGCTGGTCCGTCAGTATCCTTCGGAAAATGCATGTCAGGAGGAGCGTCCGCATGACGGTGCTTCTCATGTACCTTCTGAACCCCTATATCTCCGGCTATGTCGGCGTCATTATCAAGGATGAGCTCTACACTGCCTTCATCGTGATCTTCTTCCTGTGTCTTGTCGACCTGTTTCTGGATCACGAGGCATTTTCGAAAAGCCCGTGGAAGCTTGCAGTCCTCTTTTTTGCGGTCGTCAACATCTGGCTGATCCGGAAGAACGGTTCCTATATTCTCATCGCCTCAGCCCTGCTTTTCCTTGTGCGGTGCTTCAGGAAGAAGCTTTCGAAGCGGCCGGCCGTGGTGCTTGTGGCAGCCCTCATCGTATCCGCGTCGCTCTACAGCTTTCTCGGCGCTTTCTTCCACGCGGAGAAGGGCAGCATCAAAGAAGCGCTCTCGCTTCCCTTCCAGCAGACGGCCCGCTATGTGAAGGAGTACGGAAATGAAGTGACAGAGGAGGAGCGCGAGGCCATCGACGCGGTTCTTCCCATCGACAAGCTGGCGGACGCGTACGACCCGCGGATCGCGGATCCGGTCAAGGGGATGTACAGGGAGAATGACTCGAAGCTTGTTCCCTATTTTAAGGTATGGTTTGCCCAGTTTTTGAAGCATCCGCTCTGCTATGTCTCCGCGACATGGGCGCAGAATCATTATCTCTTCATGCCGGAGGCGGACAACGTGATGCTCTATACCGATCTTGATACGGCGCCTTACGGAGAACGGTTTTCCTCTCTTAACGGGCTTTTCGGTCGGGTCGATAAGCTTGCGACGCTCAGAAAATGGATCGTGAAGGAGTTTGAGCTCCTCCACAGGGTCCCGCTGGTGCGCTGGCTGGGAAATGTCTCCTTCTGGTTCTATGTGCTGCTCTTTGCCACGGTGCTCTCCGCAGCTTTCCTCGCGGATGATTTCCTGCTGCTGGCGCTCTCGTGGTTCTCGGTCGTCTTTGTGATCCTGGGCCCGGTGATCCAGCTGCATCCGCGGTATATGTTCCCGGTGGTGTATGTGATGCCGGTGACGGTGCTGTTTATGATGTACAGGATCCGCGGCCGGCAGGAGCGGGGGTAGTTTCCCAGGGACGGTTCCTGAGGGACGGTTCTCGGAAAGCCGGGCTGCGGCCCGGCTTTAAAGAACCGTCCCTGGGAACCGTCCCCGTTGTAAGAACTTAGGTTAGTTGCAACTTACCGCTGCATCGAAAAAAGGGCAGCCCCGGCCGCCCTCTATGCAGATCTCTTATTCCTCGTCCTTCGGCTGCCCGTTCGCCGCATCCAGCATCTCCCTGTGGATGTCCGGATGAATCGTCATGAAGAGGCGCAGGCGCCTGAAGGTCTCCTCGCTGATGTCGTGTTCGATCTTGCATGCGTCGTTCTCCGCAGTCTTGGGGTTGACCCCGAGGCTCTCGAAGAAGGACGTCAGGACCTTGTGGCGGGTGTAGGTGTGGCGGGCGATCTTCTGGCCTTCGTCGGTCAGCGAGATATAGCCGTCTTCATCCATGAGGATGAGCCCCTTCTCGCGAAGCTTCTTCATCGCGATGCTGATGCTGGGCTTTGAGTAGCCGAGCTTGTAGACGATATCAATGGAGCGAACCTTGCCGATCTGCTCGCGCAGCATGAGGATCGCCTCGAGATAGTCTTCCGAGGACTCGTTGTAGTTCATCTTAACTCCTCCTGATTTGCGGTGTTCTAATTTATAATTTACCATAGAAGGCGGGGATTTGCACTCTTTTTTTAACAAAAATGTAAAAACTCATTGATAAATGAGGGACAGGTTAATTATAATAATAAATAAGTGTCCTGCCGCCGCACTGCTGCCGGGGGCAGGCCGGTTTGGCGCGGGCTGACGGCGCCGGGCAGTTATTTTTCGGATCGGAAGGGAGACTGCATGATCAGAACCAGGCTTTTCCAGCTTCTGGGAAAAGAGAAAAAATACATTATCCAGAATGTCCTCATCCAGTGGGCGGCGCTTCTTTTCCGGATCGCGGCGGTCTTTTTCCTCGCGGATTTTATCGCGGCGCTCCAGAGTGGAACCGCGGACCGGGAGGGTGCCATTCGCCTTCTCATTGCCGCAGCTGTCAGCATCGCCGTGAGGGTGATCGCGGAGAAGCTCGCCGCATCCGCGTCCTACAAGGCCGGGGCCGATGTGAAGAAAGTGCTCCGCGACGCGGTCTACGGAAAGATTCTGCGCCTCGGAGCGGGTTACCGCGAGCACATTGCCTCCTCGGAGATCGTGCAGATGTCCACGGAAGGCGTGGAGCAGCTTGAGACTTATTACGGAAAATATCTGCCCCAGTTCTTCTACAGCATGCTCGCCCCCTTAACGCTCTTTGCGGTGATCGCGGCGCTGATCAGCTTAAGGACCGCGGTGATCCTGCTAATATTTGTACCGCTCATCCCGCTCTCCATCGTGGTCGTGCAGAAGATCGCGAAGAGGCTTCTTTCGCGCTACTGGAGTGTCTACGCGAGCCTCGGCGACAGCTTTCTCGAGAATCTCGAGGGACTTTCCGTGCTGAAGCTCTACCGCGCGGACGCGAAGAAGGCGCAGGAGATGGACGCGGAGGCGGAGCATTTCCGGAAAATTACAATGAAAGTTCTCGTCATGCAGCTGAACTCCACCTCGGTCATGGATATCATGGCCTACGGGGGGACGGCCGCCGGCATGGGCGCCGCGGTCGCAGGGTGCCTGCGCGGGGATGTGAGCCTGTCCGGGGCGATCGCCGTTCTTTTCCTCGCGGCGGAGTTTTTCCTGCCGCTTCGCAGGCTCGGGTCTTATTTTCATGTCGCGATGAACGGGATGGCGGCTGCCGACCGGATCTTTGCCCTTCTGGATCTCCCTGAGCGCGAGGAGGGGAAGGAGACGATCGGAAACGGGCCTCATGCGGTCCGGCTTTCCGGGGTTCATTTTTCCTGCGGAGGACCGCGCGGGATCCTGAAGGGAGTCGATCTTCTTGTGCCGGCGGGCTCGTTTGCGGCGATCGTCGGGGAGTCCGGCAGCGGCAAGAGCACGATCGCAAAGCTGCTCTCCGGGAGGCTCCACGGCTATGAGGGCGAGATCCGCATCGGGGAGAAGGAGCTCCGGGAGGTTTCCGAGGCGGATCTTCTCCGGCATGTCACGCTTGTGGAATCAAACAGTTATCTTTTTGCCGGAACCGTCGAGGAGAACCTGAAAATCGCGAAACCGGGCGCTTCCGAGTCCGAGATGCGCCGCGTTCTCCACGAGGTGCGGCTTCTCGACTTCCTGGACTCCCGGCAGGGGCTTAAGACGGAGATACAGGCGAAAGCCGCGAATCTCTCCGGCGGGCAGGCCCAGAGGCTTGCGATTGCGCGGGCGCTGCTGTCGGGGGCGGATGTTTTCATTTTCGACGAGGCTTCCTCCAACATCGACGCCGAGTCGGAGGAGATGATCATGGACGTCATCGGGAAGCTCGCGGGGGAGAAGACGGTCGTCATGATCTCCCACAGGCTGCACAACTGTGTCCCGGCGGACGTCATCTTCATGCTGGAGGACGGCGGGATCGCGGAGAGCGGTACCCACGAGGAGCTTCTCGCGAAGGAAGGCGGCTATGCGCGGCTCTACAGAGCGCAGCGGGCGCTCGAGACCTATGCGGACGGGCACGAGCCTGAAACAGTCTCCATGGAGGAAGTCCGGGAGAAAGAGGAGATCGATGAGGAAAGCGACGAGCCGGGCGACGACCTTGTGCGGCTTAAGAAGATCCAGCGCCTTCTCGAGAAATTTGCGGACGATACCTCGGGCAGCAAAGCCAAGAAGCACAGCATGACGCAGCGGCTCGCGAAGGAGGAGGCGGAGCGGATCCCGGAGGCGGAGATCCAGGCATCGCTGAACGAGCACCATGTGAGCGCGCCGAGCGGGGCGGACGTCCCCAGCGTTATGCTGGGAGCGGACGAGGTCATGAGCGCCGCTCCGGAAAATGAAAACAGAAAGCCCGCCTCAGCAAGAAGCGGCTTTGCCGTGATGGGGCAGCTGATCGGCCTCGTCTCACCGCTTCTGCCGATCATGCTGCTGGCGATCGCGCTCGGCGTCATCGGGTTTCTCATGGCGATCTTCGTCACGATCTTCGCCGGGATGGCTCTGCAGAGCGGAAGCGGACTTCTCGCGCTGCCGGGCGTGTTCGGGGCGGATCCGGTGAGACTGCTTTTCATTTTCATGGGCGCGGCGGCGGTCCTCCGCGGACTTCTCCACTACGCGGAGCAGTACTGCAACCACTATATCGCGTTCAGGCTGCTGGCGCTGATCAGGCACAAGGTGTTTGAGGCGCTGAGAAAGCTTGCGCCGGCGAAAATGGACGGGCGGGACAAGGGCGATCTCATCTCGGTCCTGACCGCGGACATCGAGCTTCTCGAAGTCTTCTACGCGCACACAATTTCCCCGATTGCGATCGCGGTGATCGTTTCGGGGATCATGACGGCATTCCTGGCCGCAATCCATCCGTCGGCAGGCTGCCTTGCCTTTGCCGGTTATCTCACGGTCGGCCTCATTATTCCGCTCTGGAACGGGGGCCGCACCCGCGGTGAGGGCGCTGAAAACCGTGCCGGCATGGGTGCTCTTTCCGGGTATGTCCTCGATTCCCTGAGAGGTCTTGACGTGACACTCGGTTTCGGGTATGGTGAGAAGCGGAGAGCGGCCATGGCGGAAAAGTCCGATGAACTTGCCGGGACGTCCGGGAGACTGGCTTCCCTCGCGGGCGGGCAGAGCGCGGTAACGACGCTTGTAATACTTGTCTGCTCCTTCGGCATGGCGTTCCTTACAGCGCATCTTGCCGAAACCGGCGCGATCGGGCCGGGCGAAGCGCTCATCGCGGTCCTTGCGATGTCGGGGTCCTTCGGTCCGGTCACGGCGCTGTCCGCGCTCTCGAACAGCCTTGCGCTCACGCTGGGGGCGGGCGACCGTGTGCTCGGGATCCTCGAGGAGGAACCGGTCGTGAAGGAGATCACAGCCTATGACCGCCAGGACAGCTGGGAGGGCTACTATCATTTCGAAGGCGCGAGAGTCTCGCACGTCTCGTTCGCCTACGGTGCGGAGAAGGTCCTTGACGACGTCTCCCTGACGATCCCGAGAGGGAAGATCACCGGGATCCTCGGCCCGAGCGGTTCCGGGAAATCAACGCTCTTAAAGCTCCTCATGCGCTTCTACGATGCGGACAGCGGGGATATCCTGCTTTCCGGCGAAGACATCCGCCGCATTCAGACCAACCGGCTTCGCGATGCGGAGGCTTACGTCGCGCAGGAGACGCAGCTCTTCAACGATACGATCGCGGAAAATATCGCGGTCGGCAAAGTCGACGCCTCCCGGGTGGAGATCATGCGGGCGGCGAAGAAGGCTTCGCTCGACGAGTTTGTGCGGGCGCTGCCGAACGGCTACGACACGAAGGTCGGCGAGCTCGGCGACGCACTCTCCGGCGGCGAGCGGCAGAGGATCGGCCTCGCGCGGGCATTCCTGCACAACGCGCCGTTCCTGCTTCTCGATGAGCCGACATCCAATCTGGACGCGCTGAACGAGGGGATCATCTTAAAATCCCTTCGGGAAGAGGCAAAAGAGAAGACCGTCGTTCTGGTCACGCACCGGAAATCGACGATGAAAGTGTGCGATGCGGTCGCGGAGATGAAAAGCGGCCGATCTTCATAAATAAGGGAGGTATATCAGATGCAGTATGCGGTCAATAAGACGAATTTTCATGATTTCAGCGTATTTGAAGAGAACCGCCTGAAGCCGAGAAGCTATTTTATTCCCTACCCCGACCGGGCCTCGGCGGACGCCGTGAGCCTGCGGGAGAAGCGCTACGCATCCCCGAAGGTCACCTGCCTGAACGGAGACTGGGATTTCAGGTTCTGGCGGGATCCGAAGCAGCTCCCGGACCTGATCGACACGGATAAGATGGTCTTCGACGTGATCGACGTGCCCTCCTGCTGGCAGTTCCGGGGCTATATGAAGCCGTTTTATGTCAACACGCGCTACCAGTTCCCCTACAATCCGCCGGTGATCCCGACGGAAGAGCCGGTCGGCAAGGTGTTTTCCTGGATGGGAGCCGACAAGGGGATCGGCCTGCGCTTCGACAAGGCGGTCGGCGAGTACAACTCCGCCGGCATCTACCGGAAGCTTTTCAACGTGAAGAAGGATGAGACGCGCAAGGTCGTATCCTTCTTCGGCGCGGCCTCCTGCCTTGACCTCTACGTGAACGGGAAGCACGTCGGTTACTCCGAGGGCTCCCACAACATCGCGGAGTTCGATATCAGCGCGTACACGAAGGCCGGGGAAAATGAAATGCTCGTCATCGTTCGCCGCTGGTGCACCGGAACTTACCTTGAAGCCCAGGATATGTTCCGCAACAACGGCCTCTTCAGGGATGTTCTCCTCTATGAGACGGAGAAGACGGACCCGTGGGAGATCGAGGCGAAGACCGAGAAGACGGATGCGGGCTACAGCCTCAGCGTGACGGTGGATTTTGCCGGCGCGGAGGACGGGACGGCCGTTACGGCCCTCCTTTGCGGAAACGGGCTGGAGAAGGAGCTTCGGGGGACATGCTCGGGCGGACAGGCGAGGTTTTCATTTTCCGATCTTGACGTCATCGAGTGGAACGCGGAGGCGCCGACGCTCTATAATCTCTACATCGAGACGGCGACCTCGGCGGTGAAGCTGCGCATCGGGTTCCGGGATATTCACATCAGCGGGACGCATTTCAAGGTCAACGGACGGCTCGTCAAGTTCCACGGCGTGAACCATCACGACACGAGCGCGGTCAACGGCTATACGATGACGCCGGAGGAGATCGAAAAGGATGTGAAGATCTGCAAGGAGTTCAACATCGACACGATCCGCACCTCCCACTATCCGCCGGATCCCTACCTCATCGAGCTGGCGGACGAGCTGGGCATCTATATCGTCGACGAGACGGATCTGGAGACGCACGGGACATTCTCCATGGTGATCCCGCCGAGCTACAACTATATCACGAACGACCCGAAGTGGGGCCCGCGCTGCGTCGACCGGGTCAGCCGGCTCTACGAGCGGGACAAGAATCACCCCTCGATCATCATGTGGAGTCTCGGAAATGAAGCCGGCGGCACCGCCTGCACCGACATGGAGGAGGCCTATCTCAAGGCGCGGACGACGATTCCGGTCCACTATGAGAGCGCGATCCACACGAAGAAGCACGCGTACGACGTCGGAAGCCAGATGTATCCGTCAGTCGAGCGTGTCCATGAAGTCGGCGAGAAGACCTGCAAGGTGAAGGAGCTGAACGACCGGCCGTATTTCCTGTGCGAGTACGCGCACGCGATGGGCGTCGGCCCCGGCAACATCGAGGATTACTGGCAGGAGATCTACAAATACGACAACCTGATGGGCGGCTGCATCTGGGAGATGGTCGACCACGCGGTCCTTGAGGAGGACGGCAGCTACACCTACGGCGGCGACCACGGGGAGTTCATGCACGATTCCAACTTCTGTGTGGACGGCATCTTCTATCCGGACCGGACGCCTTCGACGGGCGCCTTCATCGCGAAGTTCACCTACCGGCCGATCCGGGTGCGCCACCTCTACGGGAACACCTTCGAGATCTTCAACACGACCGGCTTCACGCCGGGCAGCCGTTATGAGCTGAAGCTTGCCTGGAGCGACGGCCGCACGGGCTCCGTGATCCCGGAGGTCGGGCCGCTTGAGAGGATCCGCATGGAGCTCCTGCCGGAAAATGAAGCCCCGGAAGGCTATGAGCCCCTGCCGGGAGACCTTCTTCTGACGATCACGACGGTGGACCGCGAGACCGGCCGCGAGGCTGCCGTGGAGCAGCTCACGGTGAAGCAGGACGAGTATCTTGTGCCGGCCGGGGGCATTTCCGGGATCGGAGAGAAGCCGCTTCCTGCGAAGATCGAGGTCCATGATCACCGCGTGTGGTTTGATTTCGGCGGCGTGCGCTTTGCGACCGGGCTGCCCGGAACGATCCTGTTCCGCGCGGCGACCGACAACGACGCGGATGTTATCATGCGGAATTCGATGAAGCCCTACTATTCGGAGAAGGAGGAGATCATCTCCGAGGTCCGCGCAGAAGGCAAGGTGACGGTCAAGAGCCGTGTCTCCGTCAACAGGATGGAGTTCCTGGTCACCGACGTCTACGAATCGGCCAATGAGGGTGTCCTGGTCACCAGCACCCTGCACCCGATGAACGGCAAGGGCGAGATTCCGCGCTTCGGCAAGGCTTACCGCCTCATGAATTCCTTCACCGACGTCACGTATGTCGGCCGGATCGGCGAGTCCTACATCGACATGAAGGACCAGTTCCCGATCGCCCGCACGCATGCCCGCGTCGTCGACATGACCGAGCCGAACATCAGGCCGCAGGAGAGCGGCAACCGCTGCGACGTGCGCTGCGCCGCCTTCACGAACGGCAGAAACACGGTTTCCTTCGAGGCGCTCGAGAAGCCGTTTGAGCTCAGCGTGAAGCCTTATTCGGACCGGGCGCTCACGAAGATGCGGCACACGACGGACGAGAAGGCCGTCGGGACCTTCGTCACGATCAACGCATTCCAGAAAGGCATCGGCACGGGGAGCTGCGGGCCTGCGACCGCGGATAGATTCACATTTAAGGCTGACAGGGATTACACGGTTTCCTATCTGATCCGTGTAAAATGAAATGCCCTGGCAGCTCTGGGGAGGATGAATAATGGCAATTGAAAAAATAAAATGCAAAAACTGCGGGCGCATCATCAGCGCTGACATGAAGTTCTGCCCGTATTGCGGCATCATGAGCCGGCCTGCCTACAAGCAGGATCCGACGAAGAATTACTGCGTGTTCTGCGGTTCGGAGATCCCGGACGACGCTGCGGAGTGCCCGGTCTGCGGCACAAAGCGCGAGGAGGCGATCCTGCACTCGAAAAATCCGGAGGACGTCACGGGGGAGACCATGGTATTTTCCGCCGTGAACGCGCCGATCAGCCCGTCCATGCCCGAGAAGGTGGCCCTGCCGCCCGACATCGAGGAGGAGATCTACGGGAAGCGCGAGGAAAGGCAGCCGGAAAAACCGGAGATCAGCGAGCCGGACGAGGACGCCTGGTTTGAGGACGAGGACTATGAGGAGGACGAGGAGGACCGGGAGATCAGGCTTGCCGCGGCAGCGGCGGCTTCCGGAGAGCGGGAGAAGAGGGATAACTTTTTCCCGATCATCGGAGCGGTCGCCGTTGTGGCGCTTCTGCTTTTCCTGCTCTCGCCGCTTGCCGGCCGCTACCAGCTGCCCAGGATCTTCTCACGGGAAAATCTTGCCGGCGAAAGCGGAGATACGGGTACCGAGAGCATCACGGCTTCTCCGACGCCGGCGGTCACGGAGACGCCGGAGCCGACGATCACCGAGACGCCGACACCGACGATTACCGAGACGCCGGCTCCCACGGAGACGCCGACGCCTGAGCCCACAGAGGAGCCGACGCCGGAACCGACGCCGGAGCCCACTCCTGAACCGACACCCGAACCGACGCCGGAACCCACACCGGAGCCGACACCGGAACCGACGCCCGAACCTACGCCGGAGCCCACGCCTGCCCCGCAGTCTTCGAAGCGGACGGACCAGCTCTTTGCGGACACGGCGTCCCGCTACATCGGCTATGAGGATCTCTCCGGCCGCTCGCAGGAGGAGGTGCGCCTCATCTGCAATGAGATTTACGCGCGGCACGGGTATATTTTCAAGAATCAGGCTTACAACGACTATTTCAGCCAGTTTGCCTGGTACGCGCCTTCGGTGACAAAGGAGAACTTCTCGGATTCGGTGTTCAACCAGTACGAGAGGGAGAATGTGCACACGATCGCCCATTATGAGAAGGATATGGGCTGGCGCTGAGAACGACAGTTTCCGGGACGGTTCCCGGCGCAAAAAAAGCGGCTTAAAGCCGCTTTTTTTGCTGCAGGAACCGTCCCTGCAGTTTTTCAGAACCGTCCCTGCTGTTTTTTTATGTTTTTACAACTTTAACGTGCTAACACGGTGAAACTGTGCTATAATACATCCTAATTCGTTTTCTAATGGGAGGTAACCTGTCTATGTACGCAACATTCTGGGCTCTGTTCCCGCCGATCGTCGCGATCGCGCTGGCCCTCATCACGAAGGAAGTCTACAGCTCGCTGTTCATCGGCATCCTGGTGGGAGGTCTTTTCTACTCCAATTTCAGCTTTGTCGGAACGCTCGAGCACATTTTCACGGAGGGCATGATCGCCCAGCTCTCCGACTCCTACAACGTCGGCATCCTGCTCTTCCTTGTCTTTCTCGGGATCATGGTCAGCCTGATGAACAAGGCGGGCGGCTCCGCCGCGTTCGGCGAGTGGGCTTCGAAGCACATTAAGACCCGTGTCGGCGCTCAGCTTGCGACGATTGCTCTCGGCTGCCTGATCTTCATCGACGACTATTTCAACTGCCTGACCGTCGGCTCGGTCATGCGCCCGGTCACGGACCGTCACCAGGTTTCCCGCGCGAAGCTGGCCTACCTGATCGACGCGACGGCGGCCCCGGTCTGCATTATCGCCCCGATCTCCTCGTGGGCGGCTGCGGTCTCCGCATTTGCCCCGGAGGGCACGAACGGCCTCGTCCTCTTCATCCGGGCGATCCCCTACAATTACTATGCCCTGTTCACGCTGGTTATGATGATCTCCCTCACGGTCCTTAAGATCGAGTACGGTCCGATGGCCCGATATGAGAAAAATGCAATGAACGGCGACATCTTCACCTTCCCGCACACGGCGGATGCGGAGGAGATGAAAGCCGAGAGCGCGAACGGAAAAGTCATCGATCTCGTGCTGCCGATCGCGTCCCTCATCATCTGCTGCGTCATCGGCATGATCTATTCCGGCGGCTTCTTCGAAGGCGAAAGCTTCATCGATGCGTTCGCGAATTCCGACGCTTCCGTCGGTCTTGTGTTCGGCTCCTTTGTGGCGCTCGTGATCACGCTTGTGGTTTATCTGCTCAGAGGCGTCCTCAGGTTCAAGGACTGCATGGCCTGCCTCTCCGAGGGCTTCAAGGCCATGGTGCCGGCGATCATGATCCTGGTGCTCGCCTGGACCTTAAAGAGCATGACCGATTCCCTCGGCGCGGCGGATTATGTCGCCGGCATCGTTCAGGGGTCTGCGAAGAGCCTGCAGAACTTCCTGCCGGCAATCATTTTCCTGATCGCGGTCGGCCTGTCCTTTGCGACCGGCACCTCCTGGGGCACCTTCGGTATCCTGATCCCGATCTGCCTCAACGCGTTCCCGCTTGAGAGCGGCAACTCGCTGTCCATCATCTGCGTCTCCGCCTGCATGGCCGGCGCGGTCTGCGGCGACCACTGCTCCCCGATCTCCGATACGACGATCATGTCCTCGGCAGGCGCGCAGTGCGACCACATCGCGCACGTCTCGACCCAGATGCCCTACGCGCTGTCCTGCGCGGCGATCTCCTGTGTGGTTTACCTGGTGGCCGGTTTTGCCCGGAATGTGGTGGCCTCGCTGCTCATCGGGCTGATCTTCCTTCTGCTCTGCATGTTCCTTCTGCATTTTGCGCAGAAGAATGCGGAGAAGCAGGCGGGCTGAGAGGAAGAAGCGGGGGCCTTCAATCGCACTTGACAAATCATTTTAATGTAACTATACTGAAAAAACCGGAATTTTCCGGGCATTTCATAAAAGGAGGAGTTTTATTATGAAGAAGTTTCTTGCAGTCTTTGCAGCAATCGGCATGATGGCTTCGCTGGCCGCATGCGGTTCCGGCAGCTCGACGGCTTCGACTGCGGAGTCCGCTCCGGCAGAGTCCACAGCGGTCGAGTCCACCGCGGCAGAGTCCACGGCAGTTGAGTCCACCGCGGCAGAGTCCACGGCAGCCGAGTCCACCGCGGCAGAATCCACCGCAGCGGAAACCGCTGAGCTTACGACCGTCAACGCCGGCAAGCTCACGATGAGCACCAACGCGGCGTTCCCGCCCTACGAGATGACCACCGACAGCGGCGAGTTCGAGGGCATTGACGTCGAAGTTGCAGGCGCGATCGCCGAGAAGCTCGGCCTTGAGCTCCAGATCGACGACATGGATTTCGATGCGGCGCTTCTGGCAGCCCAGCAGGGCAAGAGCGACATCGTCATGGCCGGCGTCTCCGTCACGGAAGAGAGACAGAAGGTCATGGAGTTCTCGGCCTCCTACGCGACCGGCGTCCAGGTCATCATCGTCAAGGAAGGCTCCGATATCGCCTCCGTTGACGATCTTGAAGGCAAGATGATCGGCACCCAGCGCGGCACGACCGGCAGCATCTACTGCTCCGACGATTACGGCGATGACCATGTCACCATGTACGACAACGGCCTCACGGCTGTCCAGGCCCTGAACAACGGCCAGGTCGACTGCGTCGTCATCGACAGCGAGCCGGCGAAGAAGTTCGTCGAAGCCAACCCGGGCCTTCAGATTCTTGAGACCGAATACGTCTCCGAGGACTATGCGATCGGCATGGCGAAGGGCAACACCGCGCTTCTTGACGCCGTCAACGCGGCGATTGAAGAGCTTCAGGCTGACGGCACGATCGACGCGATCGTTGCGAAGTACATCAGCGCTGAATAAGGAAGTCTGCAGAAGATACGGCTGCACACGAGGCAGCCGTGTCTTTTTTTAAAACAGGAAAGGAACACGGTTATGGCGGAAACATATGAAGCGCTTTCCGAGCTTGCGGTGAGCGGCGGGAAGCTCACATTTTTCCAGAGCTTTTTCGTAAAATTTTACCAGGCGTTTCTTTACAACGACCGCTGGATGCGCTACCTCGAAGGCGTCGGAACGACGCTTCTCGTCACGGCGTTTGCCCTGCTGCTGGGTATCCTGCTGGGATCCGTCGTCGCGCTTGTCCGCACGGCTCACGACCAGCAGAAATCCAGGAAGAATCCGCTGCTCGGGATCCTGAATTTCATTTTCCGGATCTACGTCACGATCATCCGGGGCACCCCGATGATGGTCCAGCTCCTCATCATGGGCATGGTCGTCTTTGCCTCGAGCCGCAACTTCACGTTCGTCGGGACCCTGACGCTCGGGATCAACTCAGGCGCGTACGTCTCCGAGATCATCCGCGGCGGCCTCATGGCGGTGGATTCCGGCCAGATGGAAGCAGGGCGGAGCCTTGGCCTCAACTATATCACGACGATGGTGCGCATCATCATCCCGCAGGCGATCAAGGCGGTTCTGCCGGCTCTCGGAAATGAATTCATCATCCTCTTAAAGGACACCTCGCTCATCACGGTCATCGGCGGTAAGGAGCTCTTATACGCCGCGCAGGGCATCATGAACCGCACCTACGAGGCGATGTTCCCGCTGCTCGGGACCGCTGTCATCTATCTTGTTCTGGTTATGATCTTTACCTGGCTTCTGGGTATTTTCGAGAGGAGGCTGAGACAAAGTGATCGACGTTAAGAATCTCACGATTAGCTTCAAGACGAAGGACGGGATCAACAAGGTCCTGGACGGGATCGATCTTCACGTCAACAAGGGGGATGTGCTTGTCCTGGTCGGCCCGTCCGGCTGCGGCAAATCCACCTTCCTTCGCTGCCTCACCCGTCTCGAGGAGCCGACCGGCGGCGAAGTCCGTCTCGACGGCGAGCTGGTCACGGACCACAAGATCGACAGTATCCGCTCCAGGATGGGCATGGTCTTCCAGCACTTCAACCTGTTCCCGCACATGACCGTCAAACAGAACATCACGCTCGCGCCGGTCCTCCTGCACAAAATGACGCAGAAGGAAGCCGACGAGCGCGCCATGGATCTTTTAAACCGCATCGGACTGGCCGACAAGGCGAACGAATATCCGAACATGCTCTCCGGCGGTCAGAAGCAGCGCATCGCGATCGTGCGCGCGCTGGCGATGGATCCGGAAGTCCTGCTCTTTGACGAACCCACGAGCGCGCTTGACCCGGAGATGGTCGGCGAGGTGCTGGATCTCATGAAGCGGCTCGCAAAGATGGGCATGACGATGATCGTCGTCACACACGAGATGGGGTTCGCGAAGGAGGTTGCGAGCCGGGTCATTTTCATCGACAAGGGCAAGATCCAGGAGGACAAGCCCCCGAAGGAATTCTTCTCGAACCCGGAGAATCCGCGTCTCCGCGATTTCCTCTCGAAGGTGCTCGTATAAGATGAAAATGAAAGGCGGAATCTTTGACATGGACGGCCTCCTCTTTGACACGGAGGCCATCTTCCAGAGTGTCTGGCAGGAGAAAGCGCGGGAGCTGGGCAGGACGCTGGATGAAGATTTTACGCGCCGCATCTGCGGGTCGAGCGGACCGGTAACGCAGGCAGTCGTCACGGACTACTACGGCGTCGAGGATCCGACAGCTTTCATCCGCGACGTAAATGAGTGCGTCCGCAGGATCGAGGAGACGTATCTTCCGATGAAGAAGGGCTGCGTCGAGATCCTCACAGGCCTTCGTGAGGCCGGTTTTAAGCTGGCGGTCGCCTCCGCGAGCCGGCAGCCGATGATTGAGCGCAATCTTGCTTTCAACGGGATCGCAAAGTACTTTGACGAGGTGGTGTCGAGCTCGCAGGTCGAGCGCGGAAAGCCGGAGCCGGACGTATTTCTGTACGCGGCGGAGAGGCTTTCCCTGCCGCCGGAAGAGTGCTATGTGTTTGAGGACAGCATGAACGGCATCCGGGCCGCGTATGCCGCGAAGATGCGGCCGGTGATGATCCCGGATCTGGTGCAGCCGACGGAGGAGATCCGGGCGCTGTGCTGGGGCATTTTCCCGGATCTTTCGGAGGCGCTTTCGGC
>OCTX012281569.1_pt1 | contig 15014 bp, 13 predicted proteins | sample 1539691 | NCBI WGS metagenome assembly OCTX01 (sample SAMN02144231, study PRJEB22623) | gut metagenome | biome: sheep rumen | host: Ovis aries | place: New Zealand | reverse complement strand
CTGATCCTGTTCTTCGTGATCAGAAGAAAGGTGAAGAAGTCTAAAGCTGCGAAGGCTGCTTCTCGAAAAGCACTTGAAGCGCAGCAGGCATCTGAACAGGCAGCAGAGAAGGCCGCGGAGCCGGATGTTGCGGAGGACAATAAATAAGCATACTACCCGAAAAAGGAAAGGAAACTGAAGTACGCTGAGGCTGGGGGCGCTAAAGAATAGAAAGGTGCTCCGAGGAGAAAGGAAACAGCTTCAGCAAGAAGCGCCGGGGATCAGGCCTTCTTCACCACGACGGTGACGGAGAAATCCCCGGTGTTTTCTTTTGTCGCGAAGATGTCACCGTTCATCATGCGCATGAGGGATCTTGCGATATAAAGACCGAGGCCGGAGCCGGGTGCTCTCTCCGCATTGGAAGCTCTATAGAAAGACTCGAAAAGATGCGGGATCTCCTCTTCTTTTACGCTGCATCCGCTATTGGTGACCGTGATGAGACGGCAGTCTTCTTCGTCAGAAAAACTGATCTTTACCCATTTCCCGTCACCGTACTTGATCGCATTTTCGAGGATGTTCTGGAGGACCTCCTCGAGGCGGGCAGGATCTCCGGATAGAAGTACATTGCTGTATTCGGAGATGGAAAAATCTGTCCGCTGCGAAAGGAATTTCTCTTCGTAAAGCACTTTGATACGGTCCATAACTTCTTTGAGATAGAACTCGCTCATCGTGACTTCCAGATTGAGGAAATCTTCCTTCGATGCGGCGACGATATCAGAGACGTATTTCTCGATCTCATCGGCATTATGTGCGATGCCGGTAACAGCGGCGCGGCGCTGTTCTTCGGAATCGTAGATGTCTTCGCTTAGGGCCTTGGAGTAGAGCTTGATCGCGGAAAGAGGAGTCTTGATGTCGTGGGAAAGCGAGAGGATCAAGGTCTTCTTTTCCTTCTGAAGCTCGAGCTCGCGCTCTTTATTGGACTCGAGATTATCGCGGAGCATATCGATACCCCAGAGAAATCTTCCGAAGAATTTGTTCTTATCTTCTTTCATGGCGACGGACAGATTGCCGCGCGCGAGCTCCTCGGAGAACCGGCTCATCTGATGGAACGGGCGGAGGATCTTTCTTGCGACATAGATCAGGATCGCGATGGTGACGATGAGCGAGAGAATAAGCCCCACATTCATGTAGATCAGGGGATGAATGTCCGGCTTGATCTCATATTCGAAGCAGATCAAGGTGCCGCAGATGTCGCGGACCTCGAAGTCGTTGTTGATGATGGCATCCGGATCGAACGTCGAAACGCGGAGAAGGGAAGGATATTTCTCCATGTCGAAGGAAAGACGCGGATCGGTATCCGCCGGTGTTTCTCCACGGCGGAAATCCACCTGTACCGGATGGGAACTCGAAAGTGCGATCAGGAGATTAAGATCATCCGAGGCGCGGGAGATATCCACACGGTACTGCCTTCCGGCGTCCTTTTTCATGCTTCCGAGAAGAAGGAAATTACAAACTCCAATCAGCAGGATCTCGAACACGAGGATCACACAGACGATGATGCGGAAGCGGCGCATACCGTTTTCGGAATATGCAAGAGGTGTGTTTCTTGAGGAGCTTGTGCTGCCTCCGTTTGCAACTTTACTCATAGCGGTACCCCGTGCCCCATACGGTGATGATGTGCTTCGGATTCTTCGGGTCTTTCTCGATCTTCTCGCGGAGCCACTTGATGTGGACGGTCAGCGTCTGGATCTCCGAGTCGCTGTCGCTGCCCCAGATATTGTTGAAGATATATTCCTTGCGCAGTGTGGTGTTCTTATTCTCGATCAGAAGCTGAAGCAGCGCGAACTCTTTCTCCGTAACCACCACGGGCTTCCCGCCGACGGCAAGTGTATGCTGCACAGTATTCAGGCGAAGGTCCCCGTCGATGATCTCCTCGACCGCGTATTTTCTCTTAAAGACACCCTTGATCTTGGCAAGCAGAATATCGATGTCGTAGGGCTTCTCGATATAGTCGTCGGCGCCGAGTGCCAAGCCCTCGAGTTTGCTGTCTTTATCGCTCTTGGCACTGGCGATGATGATGTGCGTATTTGATGATTCACGGATCTTACTTAAGACGGCGAATCCGTCGATGCCCGGGAGCATGATATCCAGTACCAGAAGCTTCGCGCCGTACTTCTCGAAAAGCTCGATCGCGCGCTCACCGGTCGGCGCGATGGCGACGGTGTAGTTCTCTTTCTTGAGAAAAGCGGAGAGCAGATCTCCGATCTCTTTATTGTCTTCGCAGATGATGATGTCCGGCATATCAGTCTCCTTCTAGAGGATGCTTCCGATACCTTTTCCGGAAAGTCCGCCGAGGCTCGAAAAGCACTATTCGGATTTATTATAGCACGTGTGAATAACGCGAAGGAAAAAGCCGCCGGGATGAGTGATTTTGCAGGAGACAATGCAAATACGTGATCGTATTTCAGAATGCCCGATCTTGTTGTAAAGTGCGCCGGAAATTAGTATAGTAACATAAGGAGATAAGGAAATGGTTGAGAATACTTCAAACATAAAAAAGCACACCTGTCCGACATGTGGCGGACAGCTGATCGTCAATGAAGTACGGAAGATGTATGAGTGCCCTTTCTGCGGGGTGACATTCGACTATGAGTACTTCCGCGAGGATGACGTGCTCGAGAGAGCATCGCGCGCGATAAGACTCGGAGAATTCCAGTCTGCCAAAGAAGCGTATGAATTCATGCTGGCGAAGGAACCGTCGAATTTTGAGGCGCTCCGCGGCATGATCCTGGTATATGCAGGCGCACGAAGCACCGCCGAATTTGCTGACCCGAAGAAACTTAAGACGAAGAATACGCCTGCTGTCGATGAGAAGATCCAGTATGCGATCGAGCACTGTCTTCCGGAACATCAATCATATTTTTCCAAGATGAAAGAACTCTTCGACGCGGCGGACGTCTATGAAGAAGGCCTCAACACGAATAAGGACCTAAGAAGTGACCAGAAACTGGCATACTCTGATATACAGCGGATCGAGGATAAAAAGGGTGAGCTCTTTTTCCATGTCAATGATCCGCAGGATCCGGCGGCGGACATGATCAAGATCCATCCGCGTTCCATTGCAGGGATGCTCATCGGTCTCTACGTTTTCTATGCGATCTTCGTGCTTCTGATCTTTGGAGCGATGAAGAACCCGTACACGAAGGCAACTTCGGAGAAGACACGCTCTACGAAGGCAACGACCAGGGTCAGTTACACGATGCCCGATTATTTCAATAATTACATGGTCGAAAAAGAACTGAAAGAGATGTATGAGAAGCGGGGAATGGATCCTTCAGAGGCGTCAAAGAAGGCAGCCGCGGACGCGAAGAATGCACAAAAGAATATGCAGAAGTATGTGGCTATCGACTACCCTTCCTTTTCAAACAAGATGGCGGAAGAGTCGGAGTCCAAGCGTCTGGAAAAAGAAGAGAAATGGAACAAAGATCATGCCAATATGGACAGGAACAGGATGCTCTTTCTTCTGATCCCGGCAGGTGTCCTCGTGCTCGCCTGCATCTACCTTTTCCATCGCGAATACAGGATCAAGAAGTTTGAGACGGAAACGATGAAGCCGTATAGAGACAAAGCTTCGGAGATCACGGATGAGATCCTCAAGAATGAGGAAAGCACCAACCGCATGAAGACGAACCTTACTCATCTCTATCAGGAGATGAAAAAACTCGATCCGGTGCCGGAGAAAGTGTCCATGCCGGTGACGATTAAGGAAAAGAAGCAGTCAAGAAAAAGATGGGAGTAACAGTTATGGATTTTCAGATTTCAGCCAGATCGATCAAAGAAGGAAAAACCGTCATCCTTTACGATGAAGCAGCTTTTGCCGGAGTAAAAAAGATCGCGGGGAAGGTCGCTGCGGATATCGGTGCCGTCTTTGGAAAAGCACCTGTAGCGGCAGCGCTTGAGGACTTTTCCGGGGAGGAATTAAACAGGATCAGATACCCGATCCTGGTAGGTACGATCGGATGTAACATACTTACAAAGCTTGAGACGGCAGGTCTTCTGGCGCTCCACGATGTGGACGGAAAAAGAGAAGTCTATCAGCATAAAGTGATCGGGAAACTCTCCGCGGGACTTCTTCTTCCGCAGGAAACATCCGCGCTCGTGATCGCCGGATCCGATAAGCGCGGAACGGTGTATGGCCTGTTCGCCCTGTCGGAGAAACTGGGCGTGTCGCCGTTTATCGACTGGCTGGATGTCATGCCGGAGAAGAAAACCACTTTCCCGATCTCTGCAAAATATGAATATATCTCGAAGGAGCCGTCGGTCAGATTTAGAGGATTCTTCATCAACGATGAGTGGCCGGCTTTCGGCAACTGGTGCAATAAGAGATTCGGCGGATTTAATGCGAAGTGCTACGAGCATGTGTTCGAGCTGCTCTTAAGACTCAAGGGCAACTATATGTGGCCGGCGATGTGGTCGGCGATCTTCCCGAATGACGGTCCGGGACTTGCGAACTGCGAGCTCGCGGACGAACTTGGTGTGGTCATGGGCATGTCCCACCACGAGCCGTGTCTGCGTCAGGGCGAGGAGTACAGATATCTTCGCGGACCGAAGTCCATCTATGGCGATGCATGGAATTTCTTAAGTAATGAGAAAGGCATCACGAAGTTCTGGGAAGACGGTCTGATCCGCAGTGGTAAGTTCGAGAACGTGATCACCGTCGGTATGCGCGGCGAGGCGGATACCGCCATCATGGGAAAAGAAGCGACGCTGAAAGATAATATCGATCTTCTTAGGAAAGTCTTAAAGACCCAGAACAAACTGATCAAAAAGCACGTAAATAAGAACCTTGACGAAGTGCCGAGAATGCTGGCGCTCTATAAGGAAGTCGAGCCGTATTTTTATGGCGACGAGAAGACCGCCGGACTTATGGGAGACCCGGAGCTCGAGGGCGTGACGCTCATGCTCTGCGACGATAACTTCGGTAATCTTCGTACTGTTCCGACAGAAAAGATGCGCGGCCATAAGGGCGGCTACGGCATGTATTACCACTTCGATTACCACGGATATCCGATCTCCTATGAGTGGTTCAACACCTCCTTCCTGCCGAAGGTATGGGAGCAGATGACGACCGCATATGACTGCGGGATCAAGGATCTCTGGATCGTCAATGTCGGCGATATTTTCAGCGCGGAATACCCGCTCGCATTCTTCCTCGATCTGGCCTATGACTTCGATAAGTGGGGCACTTCGAATAAAAATGCCGCGCATGAATACACGAAGCTCTTCGTCGAGAAGTACTTCGGAACGACGCTCTCTGCGGCGCAGAAAAAGCAGGTGAATGAGCTCCTGCTCGGCTACACGCGTATTACATCTGCGCGAAGAACCGAAGCGATGAACGATGAAGTATATGCACCATTTGCATATGGAGAAACCGAGGCGCTTCTTGCGAGAATTGAGAAGCTCATGAACACTACGGTCAAGCTGTACGATACACTCTCAGCAGCGGGTGCAGGAAAGACTTCCAGAAAAGCTTCCGGCGCTGGCGCAGGAAAGGCTTCCGGCAAGCTTCAGGAGAATGTGGCATACCGCTTCTACGAACTCGTATATCTCCCGCTGATGGCGAACCTCAATGTGCAGAAGATGTGGCTTCTTACGACACAGAATCACGCATATGCGAAGATCGGAAGCACCTATGCGATGGCGCTTGCCGAGAAGATCAATGCATGCCTGGAATTCGATCAGGAACTCGTGGATGAACTCCATAAGATCCATGGCGGTATGTGGTACGGCATGGGTCTGTCCGAGCATATCGGATTTAAGAACTGGTGCGAAGAAGAGTGCCAGTATCCGGTTGTACATACATTCCTGCCGGGTAATAAAGATCGCCTGATCGTGACGATTCCGGGCACGGGTGCACATTCGGAAGGATACTCCTGGACACGCCGCGAACTGTCGCTTCCGGCCTTCCTCGATCCGCGCATTAGTGAAGGCGCGATCGAGCTGACCACAGGCTGTGATAAGAAGATCTCCTTTACGATCGAGAGCGATGCGAAGTATCTTCAGGTCACTCCTTCTTCCGGCACAGTGGATCCGAGAACGAGAAAGCTCATCAAGATAAAGCTCGACCGCACGAAGCTCCCGAAGAAGGGAAGCGCGGCCGCAAAGAAGAACGAACCCGCAAAGATAACGGTACGATTCGGGGCGGATGCTTTTGCCGAGGTAAAAGTACCGCTTACGGAAGAATCTCCGGAGTATATCGCCATCCTTGCGGAGAACTATACGGAAAATATCCCGGGCAAGGCGGGAGCCTTCGAGGTGATCCCGGACTATAACCGCGGCATGTCCGCCATGAAGGCATACCCGCAGGATGTGGAATTTAAAAATAGAGCTGATGCGCCGAAACTGTCTTATCTCGTGGATGTCCCGAAGGCCGGAAAATATACGCTGCGCCTGATGACCAATCCGAGCAATCCGCCGACGCGCGAGCCGAAGATCCTCTTCGGTGTGTCAGTAAATGACGGAAAAGAGAAGAAGGTCAACATGATCCCGGACGGCTTTGCGGTAGGTGATAACCAGCTGATCTGGAAGCAGGGCGTGCTCGATAATATCCGCATCACCGAGGTCGGTCTGGATCTTAAAGAAGGAAAAAATACGATCGGCATCTCGGCGATCAGCCCGAACTTCGTGCTCATGAAGCTGGTGCTTTTCGAGCAGGGAAAAGCACCGATGGACTCCTATAACGGACCCGCGGAAAATTACCTATAACAGACCCGGGGAAAATTGCAAAGTTTAAAAAGAAGGGGGCAGCTCAAGACGATGAGCCGCCCCCCGTTTTCTTTCTAATCGGAAAGCTTACAGATAGAAATCTGCGACCTTCATGTAGAATGCGGTGTCGTACAGGACCTTCATCCAGTCATCCGGATCCGGTTCATAGAAATGCACATTGATGACGAGCCGCGCAGGGCCGCTCCAGAGTGTGTAATGCTCCGGAAGAATTCCGATCGTGATGACGGAGGTCTCTCCTGCTGCGACGCATCTCTCGCTTAAGGGCATCGTCTCATGGCGGAATAATGCGCCATCTTCCCATTCACCATCGGCTCCCTGCTTCAGAAGAGTGAAAACTTCTTCGACATAAAGAGGAGATTCACCTTCGTTCGTGATGGTGAGCTCTAATACCGAGGGAACGAGGACGCCGTCTTTTTCGATCATTTTATCCTGGGGGATAGAGACGGAAATAGTGCAATCGCCGTGGAAGTTGGTCGGTCCGGTCGAAGGTTTTTCCGTATGATCCGGAAGCGTCGTAGCATCTGTAGATTCCGTGGGAGGCATTCCGGTCGTATCATCGGTAGGCCTCGAAGGCATAGTCGTAGAATCCGTAGGATCTGTCGGAATTATTGCCGTGGGGACTTCAGTAGCATTCGTCGGCCGTGTTGTCGTATCGAGACTCACTCTTTTATTACCCAGCACACCGGAACTCCAGATCCCGAAAGCGATGAGTCCCAGCGCAGCGGCTGCCACTGCTCCCGGAAGGATGTACCGCTTTACGATCCGCAGGAACGGGTTTGCGGCGGGTGCTTTTGCCGTATCCGGAGACGTTACTGCTCCGGCTTCTTCTCCTGCTTCCGAAACATATTTATCATCGATGTCGTTGATCACATCAAATAGCTCTTTTCCGTTCATGAGAGTAAACCTCCTTCCTGAAGTATCTCACGCAGCCGGCTCCGCATGCGGTTCAGGGAGACGGACACATTATTCTCCGTCATATGCATGCGTGCGGCGATGTCTTTTACGCTGTCTGCGTACCAGTAGCGGCGGACGAAGATCTTCCTTTTATCTGCGGGAAGAACCTCAAGGAATTCATTGATCACGGAGAGCAGTTCCCGGCGGTAAAGCGCGCTGTCCGCCGACTCATACCCGGCGATCACTTCGTCCAGTTCTTCAAATACTAAAGTCAGATTGCTTCCGCCGCGCTTTTCGGCGTGCTTCTTGTTATACAAATTCAGTGCATGGTTCTTCGTGATGCGGCCGACGTAGGGAGGAAGTACGGAAGGCCGTTGAGGGGGGATGCTGTTCCATACCGAAAGGTATGTATCGTTGACGCACTCCTCCGCATCCTCCGAGCTGCCGAGGATATTCAGCGCGATCTTATGGCAGAAGCGCCCGTACTTTGCGGCGAGTTCTTTTAGCGCCTGCTCACATCGGTCCCATAACATTTTTACGATTGAAGTATCGTCCATTTTCCACTCCCTGTTCCGGCCGAAGATCCGGCTGGAAATATACCCATCTTCTCTTACTATATCACACCCACTGGCGTTCTCTTTTTCCATATGCCATATATGCTTCATAGGATCATCTCACATAACAGTTTGCCCGGATGAAATCGAGAAGATCAGAAGAGGAAGTAAAGTCCGCAAACTCTCCGGTTCTGTTCTGAAATGAACACAGATAGGAAACCCCATCCACCGTGAAGTACAGCTTTTGCGATCCGAAGTCTCCTTTTTGGGATTTCATGTCGCCTATATCTTCCCAGCTTCCGTATTCTTCCGGGTTTTTCGGATCCCGGATAAGGGTGATGCTGAAAAAGTCAGAATCCGGACGGGTCATAAGTCTTAAGGACGTACGATCTACACTACTCAGATAATTAAAACCGGCAATGTGCATCCCGCCGAGGATCGGAGTATTCACGATCTTATCGTAGATATATGGTTCAGAACCGTTATCCTCTTCCAGATGATCGAGAAGCACTTCCGCGTAGTGGATGAAATCTCCGATATCATTTTCTGTCAGGGGATCATCGCTATTGTTGTTTTCGAAGGTGACAGCAAGCAGATTTCCGCTTGTGACCTTTCCGTAATACAGAAACTCTCTAGAGCTTATCGTATCTGTGATGTGCTGTATGACGTGATCATCGGTCAGCTGGATCTCTTCCGCCGCAAACTCAAAGGGCTGCGTTCCGTAGTAGCACATCGGATCGTGGGCCATCTCCTCAAAGGAGGTATAGAGCGGGCCGTGTTCTATAGCATTCAGCTGAAGATGCGTGATTTTTCCTTCGTGGATCTTCCCGTCAGGATCCAGACATTTCGCACTGTTTTCGTTCGAAAAGAGCCTGCTTCCATAATCAACGCAGCGGAAACTGTGCGACATCGAAAGTTCATCACATCTCTTGTAGATCAGTGTGGTGTGGTCTGCGACAAAAGCATACTTTTCCGTTGCCGCTTCCAGGGTATATTCGGGATCAAGGACTCTTGACGGGTCCCAATATACGATCTCTTCCGGAAGGTCCGGGTCATCGGACATTTCACGGGTGCCCGTCGGAATGGCCAGCTCGTATCTTCCAGTGTATTGTGAAGAACGGGTCTCGTTTCCGGTAGTATCGCTTGTGATGGCAGACATGTCGGTTCCCCCGTTACAGGTCGGCGTCATTTCCGCTTTTTCCTGCTTCCCGCCATTTTTGCAAGAGGTCAAAGTGAATATTACGGAAAGACACAGTGCGGAGAAAAGAACGGAATGGATATACTTTTTCATTTTCATATACCTCGCATCTTTATTGTCTTCACCCCTATTAACAGATTTCCGGAAGGAATCTTACAGAAGAAAGCGAAAAGATTTATCCGATTTTACGAAGCGCGCAAACGAAGAACAGACAAGTGCTTTTCGCAAAGTCCGGGGGAAGGTGCTTTTGGCGCGGAACAGGAAATAGCAGAAGCGCCCGTAAACTTGAAAATCAGCACTTTTTGTGGGATACTTTCTTTGCTTATTTCGCATATGACGTAACCACAAGGAGGCAGTATGGAAGAAGCATTGAGAAATCAGTTTATTAAGACCGTGCAGGACTTCACCGCGATGACGGGCATTTACCTGCCGGATGACGTAGAAAAAAGACTTCGCGAGCTCCGTGATTCCGAGACGATCGAGAACGCGAAGACGATGTATGACTGCATGATCGAGGACCTTTCTCTCGCAAAAGAACTTCACCGTCCGCTTTGCCAGGATACCGGCGTTCTCCAGTATTTCGTCGAGGTCGGAACGGAATTCCCGTATCTGGCGGATATCGAGAGTGTCCTTGTTGAGGCCGCTCGAAAAGCAACGCTCGAGACACCTCTGCGTCCGAATGTCGTGGAGCCGCTCGGCGAACACAATACCGGCGACAACACCGGCTACGGCGCTCCTTATATCGAATATGATCTTGTTTCGGGATCTTCGGATCTGCGCCTCCGCATGTATATGGCCGGCGGCGGATGCTCGCTCCCCGGCAGAAGCAAGGTTCTGATGCCACTTGAGGGCGTCGAGGGAATCAAGAAGTTTGTCTATCAGACGATCCTCGACTGGGGCGTAAATGCCTGCCCGCCGCTGTGCATCGGTATCGGCCTCGGCACCTGCGCGGCGACCTCCGCGATGCTTTCGAAAAAAGCACTTCTTCGTCCGATCGGCACACGTTCTTCTTATCCGGAAGTGGCCAAGCTCGAGGATGAGATCCAGGCGGGTCTCGATTCTCTTGGTATCGCACCTCTGGGATTCGGCGGCAGCCACACGGTATTAAATGTAAATATCGAAGCCGCAGCGCACCACCCGGCAACACTGGGTGTCGGTATCACGACCGGCTGCTGGGCCACAAGAAGAGGCGAGATCATCATCCATAAGGATCTCAGTTCCGAGATCATTTCCCATAAAAAAGCACTTGCCGCTGCGGCAGAAGCAAAGAAAGGCTGAGGAGGTGTGAGATCTATGAAAAAAGTACTGACCACTCCTATTACATATGATCAGATCAAGGACCTGAAGATCGGAGATACCGTTTATCTTACAGGTATGCTCGCGACCTGCCGTGACAGCGGCCACAAAAGAGTCGTACATGAGAAGGTATTCCCGGAAAACTTCGAGTTCAAAGACGGCGCGATCATCCACGCCGGTCCGATCGTCGGAAAGGACGAGAACGGCAAGCAGTACATGGTCTCGATCGGACCTACGACGAGCCGCCGTATGGAAGCTGCGGAGGCAGACTTCATCGAGCAGACAGGTATCCGTGTGATCATCGGTAAGGGCGGTATGCTCGAAAAGACGACCGAAGCATGCAAGAAGTTTGGTGCGATCCACTGTGCATATCCGGGCGGATGTGCCGTAGTCGCCGCGCAGGAAGTCGAAGAGCTTCAGGGCGTCGAGTGGATGGACCTCGGCATGCCGGAGGCCCTCTGGATCATGAAGGTCAAGGAGTTCGGCCCGCTGGTCGTATCGATCGACACGCAGGGCAACAACCTCTTCGAGAACAACACGAAGATCTTCAAAGAGCGATTCGATAAGCTCGTACAGAAATAAATCCTGTGCGCGCAGGAGAACTGTGTCAGACGTTCAGATCTTTCTGGATAATCTTCTCCACTTCAGAAAGAGAAATACCTTTTTCTTTTGCGATCTTCGCGAGATCTTCATACTCGATCTTCTTTCTCGTCGTGCCGTATCCGGAAGAGACCTTCACCCGGACGGGTCCGAAAGAGGTTTCGACTTTGTAGATCTGTCTGTCCAGCATATAGCGCTGCATCTTGGTCTCGCGGATACCGATCGTCGTCGTATGCTTGAAAAGCAACTGTACGAATTTCTCTTTATCTTCGGGCTTACAGAGTACACGAAGAAGAAGGCCAGGACGGGATTTTTTCATGCCGCAGGGAACGGTGAAGACTTCGTTTGCGCCTGCTTCGAAAAGACGCTCCATCGCAAATCCGACCGCTTCGCCGGTCATGTCATCGACGTTGCAAGAAAGTTCGATAATGTCGCCGTTGGAAGAAAAAGAAGATCCGGAAGCTTCTGATGCAGAAGCAGAAACTGCCGACGCACTTTCCGCAGCCGCAGCCGGAGCAAAGGCAGCATCAGTGGGAGCCATAGATCCGACGCTTTCTTCTTCTACTGTCTCACCAAGCATAACGCGTACGCAATTGGCTCTCGGGAAGTCTTTTTTACCCATGCCGTAGCCGATGGAGGAAGTCTTCATCAAAGGCTGTTTTCCGAATCCCGTAGCAAAATGCTTCAGAAGTGCGGCACCTGTCGGCGTGCAGAGTTCGCCGCTGATGTCTGCGCTGTAGGTCGGGATCCCCCGGAGGATATATGCTGTAGCCGGAGCGGGGACAGGCAGGATTCCGTGTGCGCATTTTACTGTGCCGGAACCGACGTGGATCGGGGAAACGATCACTTCGTCCGGAGCGAGTTTTTTCATGAGAAGGCATACAGCCGTGATGTCCGCGACCGCGTCCATCGAGCCCACTTCATGGAAATGGATCTGATCGACAGGCTGACCGTGCACGTGGCTCTCAGCCTCGGCGATCTCCTGATATACTGCCAGAACATCCAGCGCCACAGAAGTGGGTAGTTTCATGTGATCACCCACGATATGCTCGATATCATGCATGCTGCTGTGATGGTGATGGCCGTGCTCATGCTCATGTGTATGTTCATGCGCTCCATCATGGTGATGCTCATGATCATGATGATGTTCATGCTCGTGGCCCTCATCATGCTCGTGGTCGTGATGGTGGTGATGCTCGTGCTCCTCATTATGCTCATGATCGTGAGGGTGCTCGTGATCGCATCCGCAGCCTTCTTCTTCACCGTTGACGAGGACCGACATGTGTGTGCCGGTGATGCCGCATTTAACGGAAGGTTCCGCCACATACTGCACGCCCGGGATGCCGCGCGAATTCAGTTTCTCGAGAAATGCTTTCTGTTCTTCTTTCGGAAGAAGCTCGAAAAGCGCTGCGCTCAGCATATCGCCCGCGGCGCCCATGGAACAGTCGATGTAAAGAGTCTTCATGATTTTGCCTCCATATGGTTGATCATACTGGCCTGATAACCGGCGCCGAATCCGTTGTCGATATTGACGACGGAGACACCGCTTGCGCAGGAATTGAGCATGGATAACAGAGCGGACAGCCCTTCAAATGCAGCGCCATATCCGACGCTGGTCGGCACGGCGATGACCGGGCAGTCGGCAAGGCCGCCGATGACGCTCGCGAGTGCGCCTTCCATCCCGGCGATTGCGATAATGACACTTGCGGTCATGATCTCTTCTTTGTGAGCAAGAAGACGGTGAAGACCGGCGACGCCGACGTCATAGAGACGCACGACCTCATTTCCGAAGCGCTCCGCGGTGATCGCGGCTTCTTCGGCGACGGGAATATCGCTGGTGCCGCCGGTAGCCACGACGATCTTTCCGATCCCGTTGGGAGCGGGCGCTTCACCATAGCAGCCGATGCGTGCATCCGTATAGTATGTGATGTCGAAGGACTTGGCGATCTTTGCCGCGGATTCCTTCGAAAGGCGCGTGATCAGGGTATTGTCCTGCCCGTTTTCGATCATGGAAGAGAGGATCCCCTTGATCTGGTCGGGTGTTTTTCCCGCACCATAGATCACTTCCGGGACGCCCTGACGGATGCTCCTGTGAAAATCGATCTTCGCATATCCGAGATCTACAAAGGGGGCGGACTTCAGAAGAAGAAGTGCCTCATCCGATGTCATCTCGCCTTTTTCCACGGCTTCAAGTATGCGTTTGACGTTCGTATTCATGTCCGACTCCGTAAAGTAGCAGGCGGAAAGGAAGACCCTGTGCCTGCCTGGCGGGTCAACACCGCCGGATTATTGATGAAAAAAAGGGAGAAATGATCAACATTTCTCCCTTGCAAAAGAACTTTCTGATCAGTTTTTCTTCGCTAGAAGCTTCGCGCGAAGGACGCCCTTGGGATCTTTGACCAGCAGAACGACCAGCCAGATGATCAGGCCCAGTGCGACGACAGTCATTCCGAGAAATGCATCGTTCAGCATATCTGCGGCTGCCGGCTGGAAGAATTCTTCCTTCAGCTCCGCGTACTCGAAGATGGCATCGACCATCCACATCAGGGAAGCGCCCCAGTACATCAGAGCGAGTGTTCCGACTTTCCAGGTATCCTTCGGAGCATTCTTATACCATACGATCGTTGCGATGATCGCAGCGAATACAGAAATCAGTAATGTCATAAGGCTACCTCACTTATCCTCTTTGATGGTCTCTTCCGCAAGAACGGCATTCTTAGAAGCACGCTTCTCCAGACGGGAAGAAACAACGACCATACCTACCCATGCAGCAGTAACGAGGAGTGCCATACCGACACCGACAGTAGCCATTTCACGGAACATTTCCGCGCGGGAAGATACATCATTTGCAGCAGTCAGGAACGGGAACCACGGTACTACTTCACCGTGCCATACGTGCTCGAGCGCAAGAAGTGCGGAACCTCCCCAGAGCATATTATTCAGCCAGCCGAGTTTTCTGGAAAAATGAGATTTCCCGATGACCTCAGAACCACTCTCGTGGTGGATCTCCATATTCTTTTCCTTAGAAGCAAGGACTTTCTGTGCGATAGTAGTTACGATTGCTTCGGTAGCAGGAACTATAAAACAAGCCATACTAGTACCTCCTAATTATATGAACTCATAAAAGTATTATACTTTCTTCCGGCATATTATTTCAACAAAAGCACCATACTTTAGCAAAATTTCGCAAGTTTTCAGCAGAAAAACGCATCTCTCCCAGCATGAAATATTTCCGCCGGAGAGGATCGGGCAACTTAAGAAAAGCCTTGGTTTCCAGTGAAAAAGGCCCCTCACCATTTTCCGCCCGGAAAGAGGTGAGGGGCCCGAAGTTTCCTATGATGTGCAGGCGATTACTGCGCAATGATAACAATGATCTGGAATGTATCAGATGTCTTGTTATTGGTGAATGTAAAGACGGTTCTTCCCGGTTTGCTGCCGGCAGTAAAGGTCAGCGGGCAGGAGTGGAGGCTGCCATCGTCTGTCCACTGATTTGTCCACTTAGCAGACGCGTCCTTGTTATCGGAATTGAATGTAACAGTAAATGTACCTGTTGTTCTCAGGCTGACCATGATGGTATCCGTGGCGCCCGGCTTAAGAACGATCACGTTCTTGGAAGCGAAGTAGGTAGTTGTCGGCGGAACCATCTTCTGGAGAGCACCATACAGATCTTTGAGTTCATTTGCACTCGCATCGACCTGTCCCTTATA
>OCTX012117655.1_pt1 | contig 15016 bp, 17 predicted proteins | sample 1539691 | NCBI WGS metagenome assembly OCTX01 (sample SAMN02144231, study PRJEB22623) | gut metagenome | biome: sheep rumen | host: Ovis aries | place: New Zealand | reverse complement strand
GAAAGAGTTATTGGTGTTGAGAAAAACAAAGATGCTATATTGGATGCCAATATCAATAAAAAAGCCAATAACCTACAAAATATCACCTTCATCAATGCAGATGCAACGGAGTATATGAAAGAAGCAAGTCTTGAGAAGATGTATGTTGATAAGATAATCATGGATCCTCCTCGAACAGGCAGCACAAAGGCATTCATTCAAGCTGCTTGTCAAATGCAGCCAAGTGAAATTCTCTATATTTCCTGTGGACCAGAAACACAGGTAAGAGATCTTAAGCTTTTTAAGAAATATGGTTATACTTTTAAGGAAGTCTTTTCTTTTGACATGTTTCCATTTACAAAACATGTGGAGACGATTGTTTTGCTTTCCAAGGGAATGGTCGACAACAGAAAAGTGAAGGTTGATTTCTCCCTAGAGGATATGGACTTGTCTGAATTTAAAGGAAAAGCAACTTATGAGCAGATAAAAGTATATGTGTTGGAACAGACAGGGCTTAAGGTTTCCAATCTTTATATCGCACAGATTAAGAAGAAATGTGGATTGGATGTTGGTGAGAGTTTTAATCTGCCTAAATCTGAGAATGCAAAACAACCAAAGTGTACACCGGAGAAGGAAGAGGCGATTATGCAGGCGTTTAAACATTTTGGTATTATATAGTTGTGGATAAGAAACAGTGTGTGTTAATAATATAGTTTATTAGCGTAAAAGGGACATTCTAGACCTGTAAATTTTACCGGTTATGGGATGTTCTTTTTTCAGTTACAGGAGTGTCAAAGGGACAAGGTAATAATACTAAAAAAATTAAGACTGATATGAATAATATCTATCTTATCCAATCAGATGATACGAATTGATGGATATTCGGAGGCTTTTTTGATTTTTTGAAAAATATTGTATATAATGAAACAAACGTGACATACAGATGTCATGTTGTGGATGTTAGAATATATCAGGAAGTGAAAGCGATATGAAAATAGATAGACTTATTGGGATTCTTTCTATTCTATTACAGAAAGAAAAGGTGACTGCCCCGGAACTGGCACAAGTGTTTGAAGTTTCAAAAAGAACAATTAATAGAGATATTGATGATCTTTGCAGAGCTGGAATTCCGATTGTTACATCACAGGGGACCGGTGGTGGAATCAGCATAATGGATGGATACAGAATGGATAGGACGATTCTCTCATCTAAAGATATGCAAATGATTATGGCCGGACTTCGAAGCTTGGATAGTGTGAGCGGCAGTCATTATTATGGTCAGCTTATGGAGAAAATCAAGGCTGGTTCCACAGAGTTTGTCAGTGGTTCAGAATCAATTCTTATTGATTTATCTTCCTGGAATAAGGATTCTATATCACCTAAAATCGAACTGATACAGGATGCAATTGAACTGGGAAGAATATTGAAATTTGAATATTATGCACCAAAGGGAAACTCTGAAAGAGAGATTGAGCCATACTATCTGGTTTTCAAGTGGTCGAGTTGGTATGTGTATGGATATTGCCTTCTTAGAAATGATTTCAGGCTGTTCAAGCTGAATCGCATGGCAGAAATAGCACATGTAAGAAACTTTGAAAAAAGAAGCGATGTGCCGATGCCTGATTTATCAAATGAGAGAGTATTTCCTTCAAAGGGGAAAGTAAAAGCTATTTTTGATACATCCATGAAATGGCACCTGATTGAGGAATATGGAATAGAGTCTTTTACAGAACTCCCGGATGGAAAACTCCTATTTGAACACGATTACGCTGATGACGAGGGAGTACTGTCATGGATGCTTGCAATGAGGGATAAGGTTACCATTATTGAACCAGAAGCCATAAGGCAGAAACTATTTTGTATCGCTACAGAACTTACAGAAAAATACAGGAAGGAATCAGTGAAATGAGATTAGAAGGATTTGGAATTTTGGTTGATGACATGGCTGTTATGGTCAGATTTTATCGTGATGTTCTGGGGTTTGAGATAAAGGAAGATGAGAATACTTCAAATGTCTTTCTTGAAAAGGATGGAACACTATTTCTTTTATATCGAAAAAGTGATTTTGAAAAAATGACAAATAGGACATTCTCGTATTGTAAAGGTGTGAATGGACATTATGAGATTGCGCTCAGCGTAGATAACTATGCAGCGGTTGATAAGACCTACGCAGAAGTAATTGCAGCCGGTGCCGAAAGTATTATGGAACCAACGACAGAGCCTTGGGGTCAGAGAACTTGCTATATTGCCGATCCGGAGGGAAGCCTTATTGAAATAGGATCCTTTAAGGAGGTGTGAATAAATGAAGAAATGGTATGACGAAGAGTATATTTTTACGATTGAGGTAACAGGATATCTGCGGGGAAACCACACAGAGCATTTGTGCAGAAATGGGGAGGAAATCGGGGATAAATATACCTGTACATATGGTTGCCCTGTTAATGAACAGGGGTATGGAATCTGTCAGAAAATGATGCAGATTCTTTACGGAGATATGCAGGCTGTCAGAAGTGGAGGAAATCTTGCACTGGTAGGTGGGACTGGAAACAATGAAAAGGATTACGTATGTCCGGATGGATGTGTCTGTTTTCATATGACTGCTAAAAAGACTGGCGCTGAGAATATTTATACCGGCAAGTATTATGAGGAGTAAAGGAGAAGTATATGGCATTTAACTTTAAGAAAGCGTATAAGGAATTTTACATGCCTAAGAATACACCGGAGATTGTGACGGTTCCGAAGGCAAATTATATTGCAGTAAGAGGAAAGGGGAATCCAAATGAGGAAGGCGGGGCATATCAGCAGGCTGTGGGAATTCTCTATGCGATTGCCTATACTTTGAAGATGAGTTATAAGTCAGATTATAAGATAGAAGGCTTCTTTGAGTATGTGGTTCCTCCGCTGGAAGGTTTTTGGTGGCAGGATGGTGTAGATGGCTGTGACTATAGCAGTAAAGTGGAATTTAACTGGATATCGGTAATCAGACTGCCTGATTTTGTGACAAAAGAGGATTTTGTCTGGGCGGTAAAAACCGCATCTGCAAAGAAGAAAATAGATTGTTCTAAGGCAGAATATTTGACTGTGGAAGAAGGCTTATGTGTTCAGATTATGCATCATGGGCCTTTTGATGATGAGCCTGCAACAGTTGCTATTATGAATCAATATATCCAAGAGAACGGATATAAGAATGACTTTAGTAATGGCAGACTGCATCACGAAATCTATATGTCTGATGCAAGAAAGGTCACTCCGGAAAAATGGAAGACTGTAATTAGACATCCAATATGTAAATTGTAAGGAAAAGTTAAAGGTATGAATGAGATCATTTTAAAATTAAGAGATAAGGATGATAAAGCAGCATATGAGTATTCAAAATTACTTGGAGCCGAATCGGCTCAATCTGACAAGTATCTTCCTATGATCCCACAATTCGCTGATATGCTTGAGGATAAGAGTTCCTATGTGAGAGTCAGGGGATTCATTTTGATTTGTAATCAGGCCAGATGGGCGAAAGATGGTCAGATAGCAGATGTTTTTGATAGAATGAGAGTCTTACTTTATGACTCAAAACCTACTGTGGTAAGACAGTGTCTTTTGGCATTGCATGAGGTGGTATTGTATAGGTCGGAGATGGCAGAAATGATTATTGATGCTGTTAATCATATAGACGTTTCTAAATATAAGGAAAGTATGTCACCGCTTATTAAAAAAGATATTGATGAACTGATGAAAGTGTTGGGATAATATAGTGAGTAAAATCAAGGAGTGAGAAAAAACAAATGGAATTTATACAAGTTACAAAAGAGAATTTGGAGAAAGAACATATCTGTTGCGCTATTTCCAATAATAAAGACATACAGGTTTCATCAAAAAAATCCTGGCTGGCGGAAAGATTTGATGAAGGGCTTGTGTTTCTGAAGAGTGTGGAGCGTGGAAAGTGTTTTATCGAATATATTCCCGCAGAGTATGCATGGAATCCAATAGATGCAGAGGGATATATGTATATTGATTGCCTGTGGGTTGCAGGTTCTTTTAAAGGACACGGATACGCAAGTGGATTACTTAATTTTTGTATAGAGGATAGTAAACAGAAAGGGAAAAAGGGACTTTGTATTTTAGCGTGTGGTAAAAAGAAACCATTTCTTGCAGATCCTAAGTTCTTAAGTTATAAAGGATTTGAACCATGTGATGAAGCAGATAATGGGGTACAGCTTTGGTATCTGCCATTTGAAAAAGAAGCAGGGCAGCCAAGGTTTAAGGAAATTGCCAGGTATCCGTATATCGATGAAAAAGGGTATGTTCTTTTCTACACCTGTCAGTGTCCATATAATGCAAAGTATGTCCCTGTTTTAGAGAATCTTGCAAAAGAAAAAGATATTAAATTTAAGGCAGTTCATATAAAGAGCAGAGAAGAAGCCCGGAATGTACCAACACCGATTACAACATATGCATTGTTTTGTGATGGTAAGTATGTTACAAATGAGCAGATGAATGATAAAAGATTTCTTAAAATGATATCAAAATAATGTGAATCGAATTATGGCATTAAGTAAAGAATATTTAAAGTATATATTGGAACTGCTATTTGGACTAGATGACAAAACCTATAGAGCAATGATGGGTGAATACATTCTTTATTATCGAGGGTGGAGAACACTGGTTTCATACTAAGGAGCAGATGAGATTTTTGGATAGATGGATGCAGGAAGAAACTGTGACATTTGAGAAGGTGAAAGTAGAATGATAGCGAATGCTATAACGTATTGCCGAATTATAATAAGTATGCTGATGTTTCTGTTTTCAGTATTTTCACCCGAATTCTATGTCTGCTATCTGCTTGCGGGTATTTCCGATATGATTGACGGCACGATAGCACGGAAACTTGGTACAAGCAGTAAATTTGGAGAGAAACTGGATACCGTGGCTGATTTTGTTTTTGCTGCAGCAGCGTTATTTAAACTGTTACCGGTAATGAAAATCAGTATGGCTATCTGGATTTGGACAGGCTTGATCGCAGTAATAAAGCTAATCAATATTATTTCTGGATTTGTGGTGCAAAAGCGATTTGTGACAGTTCATTCTTTGGCTAATAAAATCACAGGTGCTGTGTTATTTGCCTTGCCGCTTACTTTATCGTTGATTGATGTTTCGTATTCAGCTATTTTTGTGTGTCTGGCGGCAACTTTTGCAGCGATACAAGAGGGACATATTATAAGGAGTCAATGAACCGAAAAAGATAGAACTGTTCACACTGGACAAATAAAGCCAAGAAATGTCGGGAAAAAGTAATTTCTATGAGATAAGATAGTTTCAGAGCAAGCGAAGGGAGAAAAGAACTATGGAATGGATGGCAATTATCGGTGATTCGGTTCAGTACATTGAGGATCATATAACAGAGGATATTTCAGCTGAGAACGTTGCAAAAGCAGTCGGAGTTTCACCTTTCTATTTTCAGAAGGGGTTTGCAATGCTTTGTGGTTTCAGTGTGGCTGAGTATATTCGTAACAGAAGGCTTGCCCTTGCCGGCAATGATCTGTTGATTACTGATGACAAGGTTATTGATATTGCTATGAAGTATGGGTATGACTCTCCGGATAGTTTTACCAAAGCTTTTACCAGATTCCATGGTGTATCGCCTTCATCCGTGCGCAAGGATGAGGTGCTGCTAAAAACCTTTGCTCCTCTGAAACTAAAAATATCATTAGAGGGAGGCTATCTCATGGATTACAAGATTATCAAAAAAGATGCTTTTACTGTTATTGCAAAGGCAAAGACATTTCCTTATGAAGGGGCAAAAGAAAATGTGCCTCAGTTCTGGCAGGAACATTTTCAGGCAGGAATGGGTCAGTATGTAATGGGTGTGTATGGAATTAATATTGATCTCGAAATGGGTCAGGAGAATTTTGAGTACCTCATTGCAGATCCATACAATCCGCAGAAGGATGTGCCGGAAGGTCTTGTTACAAGAACAATACCTGCATTTGATTGGGCAGTATTTCCTTGCAAGGGAGCAATGCCAAATGCTCTTCAAGATGTTACTACGAAGATTTATACAGAATGGCTGCCTGCTCTTAAAGAGTATGAGTTTGCTGCCGGATACTGCGTAGAATATTATGATGATCCAACAAAGTATGAGAAGGGAACACAGGATGAGAATTACTATTGTGAGATTTGGATTCCTGTGAAGAAGAAATAAGAAGTTATTGATACACGTAAAATAGTCATAGATTAAGCAAGCCGCATTGGAATAATCCTATGTGGCTTGTTTGTAAGATACATAACTTGAGAATAATGGAACTTTTACAATTTAGGATTCCTTCGTCTTAACTTTCTATGTTCTTTTGCCGGTTTTGATCGGGAGAAAATGTTTCTTAATGTTTCTTTTTCCTGAACAGAAAGCTGAGTGACTTTCATTTCAAGATTTTTACAGAAAAGAAGTATCAGACCATTTATATAGGAGTCATTTGTTGATTCCGTGTTATCGTCTGTGGCAATCCGCATCTGAGATGTAAAGTCATCAATGATGCTTTTGACCATACTTTGATAGTCAACATCACTGGCTGTATCACTATCTTTCATATGAGCAGTTCTTAGGTCTGATACAATTGGTTTCAAATCTTCCGACAGAATATTCATGTAATATTGTTCTGTTTCAATGTGAGAAGTATCGAATATTTGTACAAAGGCATCGGAGGAATCAGCACCGAGCTCTTCTAATTTACATCTCATCACATCAAGAAAAGCATTTGCTATCTGAAGTCCCTTATCATTAAATCCATCAACATAGATTTCTAAGTCCGTCATAAATCTTTTAAATTTTTCATGTGTAATCAGTTCTGAAAAGAGCCTTGGATTAAATATTTCTTCTGCCAGCATTTTAACAGCGGCATCATTCAGATGCAGGTCATATACTGATTTGTTTTCATGCTGACGCAGTTCGGTTCTGCAGAGAAGATAATCTGCACTCACATGATAAAAGTCTGCAAGTATTAAAAGATTGCTGAGTGAGATATCTAAATTTTCATCTTTTTCATAATTACCAAGAGTGGAACTGGGGATGCCGGTTGCATCTGCCAGTTCCTGTAATGATAATTTCTTTTCAACGACTCTTAAGTCTTTCAGCCGTTCCGGTATTGTAAGTTTTGTGTGCATTCGTTAGATTCCTTTCCAAAGATATAAATAAGAGTACCACATTGTTGTTACTCATTAAACTGAAATCTTTTTCATGTTCTGCCCAAGATATTGGAAAAATTATTCATATGAAAAAATTTCCTGCATCTTGGATATCCGGAATTTGTCACGAAATTGTGAGAAAATGAGTTTGCAGAATAAGACGAAACGGAGGAAGGAAAAGATGAAATGTGAGGATTGCGTAAGCATCGCTCAAGCCGAATGGCGTGACTTCATGAAAATTTATTTTCATGGTTTTGGGGGATTGGGGAACTACCCCAACAAGCAAAAAATGCATTTTGTGTGTACAAATGCACTGCTTGCCAATTAGCGAAATGAGCAATGTAGGAGCTGATATTGCTAAAAAAATCAGTAATTTGATGGTACTAATCACGGATGAATTATTACGGAAAAGAGGATGGATAATGGATAAGAATTTAGACAATGATGAGAAATTTTACAGGCTACCGAAACGATTATTTACAGAGGAACAATTTCAGAATATGACAGGAGCGGCCAAGTTACTATACATGATTCTTCTGGATCGGAGATGTCTTTCAGAATTAAATGGAGATGCTTGGCGTGATGAATACGGAGTCGTATTTATATTTTTCACAATAGAAGAAATCATGAAGCTGATGCATTTAGGAAATAAGAAAATTAATAAGATGCTGAAAGAATTGGAACAGCATGGATTAATTTACCGGCGACATCAGGGACTAGGCAGACCGAACAAAATATATGTATATGATTTGCTGAAAACAGATAATTCAAACTGGATTCCTAAGAAGTTTCTGGAAGATAAGAGGTGGGCCGGATGAGAAAGAAATATTATGAGGACGCAAAGGAAAACGCAGCATTTGAACGATGTGCGGATGTAATAACATCACTGATTGTAAAATATGGTCCGTCACTGAAAAGAAGATGGGAACTTGAAGCTATGATGAAAAATATTTGGGTTGAGTGCTTTTGGAAAGGTATGACTTATAAAAGATATTATCATTATTATAAGCTGCAGAATCAAGTTATGAAAGAAAAATCAGCTGCATGACAAAATCAAATTGACATTATAGCCTTCTGCATTTTATAATAATGACAAAATGAAAATGGCATATTGCTGGAGGCGGATTTTAATGGGAAAGATTTTGACACTTGAAGATGCATTGAAAAGAATAGAAGAGCTTGAAAATGAAAACGCTGAGCTTAAGAAAGAACTTGAATATTATAAAAATAGAAAAATGAGTGGACGCCAGAAGCACAATGCTAAATGGATGGCAATATATAATGATTTTGTTGTTTGTTATGAAGGCGGTATGACGATGGTGGAGATTGCTAAGCGTAACAATATCAGCGAACGAAGCGTTTATAGATACAAGGCATATTATGACAAAATAAAAGAAAATGAAAAATAGAACATATTGCTGATGCCAGCAACATGTTCATGTGAGATTTGTGGTCAAAAATTTTGATCACAAAATGGACGGAGGATTTTCATGGCAGAAGATAAAAAGAAAGAACTGGATAGTACAGTAATAGAAGTAACAGAAGAATACCTAAAGGATAGGCTCTATGATATAAGAGGCAAAAGAGTATTGTTGGATGCTGACTTAGCAGAGATATATGGATACGATACGAAGGGATTCAATAGACAAGTAAAAAATAATATTGAGAAATTTGATGGCGATTTTATGTTTGAATTAACTGATGAGGAATTAGAATATTTGCGGTGCAAAAATTGTACCGCAAATATAAGCTCAAAAAGCCGTTACAATCCACATGTGTTCACCGAGCAAGGATTATATATGTTGATGACTGTCTTAAAAGGACCATTAGCTGTTAAACAGAGCAAGGCATTAATAAGAACCTTCAAGAAAATGAAGGATTACATTTTAGAAAATCTCAATCTAATCGGTCAGAGAGAACTACTTCAGTTAAGCATGGAGACTGCCAACAACAGAATTGAAATCAGCAAAATCAATTCAGATATGATATCTCTTGAAAAACAGATTTCGGATGTTGCAGAAGGACTAAAGGATGTCGTGACGAAATCTGAACTTGCGGATATGATGAACAGTTTTATTTCAGATGATGATGAAAAATGGCTCATGTTTAATGCAAAATTTAGCAGTGCTGATGAGGTTTATGAGTCTATTTATATGCAGGCAAAGTCGTCAATATATGTCGTTGATAATTACATTGGATTAAGAACGCTGGTGCATCTTAAGAATTCTCCAATAGGAGTAGATATTATTTTATTCAGCGATAATGTTGGGAATAATAAACTTCACAACATAGAATTTACGGACTTCTGCAAGGAGTATCCAACACTAAAATTGTCAATGAAAAAGACTGGTGGCATATTCCATGATCGATTTATAGTGTTGGATTATGGGACAGCTGATGAAAGAGTTTTTCTGTGTGGTGCTTCTTCCAAAGATGCCGGGGCAAGAATAACAAGTATAGTTGAGGATTACGGAACAGCAAAATACAAGCCTGTTATTGCAGCATTATTGAAGAATTCACCCTTAGTATTACCTAAATAGGAGCGTGAGATTATTGAAGAAGAAAATAAAATGTTACATATATACCCGTGTATCTACAGCTATTCAGGTTGATGGATACAGTCTGGATGCACAAAAGGATAAGCTTAGAAAATATGCAGAATTTCAAGATATGGAGATAGTCGGAGAGTATTCAGATGAGGGACATTCCGGTAAGAATATAAAAGGACGTCAAGAATTTATGCGGATGCTGAATGATATTGAGGATGGCAAGGACGGAGTTGATTTCGTCCTTGTATTTAAATTATCCCGATTTGGCAGAAATGCGGCGGATGTACTCAGCTCTTTACAGCTTATGCAGGATTATGGTGTGAATCTTATTTGTGTAGAAGATGGAATTGACAGTTCAAAAGAAGCCGGTAAGCTGCTTATATCTATCATTGCGGCAGTAGCAGAGATGGAGCGAGAGAACATAAGAGTACAGACAATGGCAGGACGTGAGCAAAAAGCCAGAGAAGGAAAGTGGAATGGTGGATTTGCACCTTATGGATATAAGCTGGAAAAAGGAGAACTTGTTATTGCAGAGGATGAAGTGGAAATTATTCAAATGATTTTTGACCGATATATTCATACCAATGATGGAATCAATGGCATTGCCAATTATTTGAATAATCATGGTTATACCAAGAAATTACGTCAAAACGGAACAATCCCCGGTTTCTCATCCAGTTTTATCAAAAAGATTATTGATAACCCGGTATATATGGGGAAGATAGCATATGGACGCAGGCGTACTGAAAAGAAAACAGGAACCCGTAATGAAACTCATGTAGTGGAACAATCGGAGTTCCCGGTATATGAGGGTATTCACGAAGCAATTATTTCTGAAGAGGACTGGAATCTTTCACAGGAGAAACGCTCTAAAAATAATTATAGAAGAGAAAAGATTCATAATCCGAAGCATGCACATATTTTGTCAGGAATATTGAAATGTCCATGTTGTGGAAAGGGCATGTATGGCAACATTGCAAAAGCAGGGAGAAAAGATAACAAAACCAGATATTACTATTATTGCAAGAATACAGTAAATGCAACAGGGCATAAATGTACTTTTAGATGTAACATTGAGCAGTCTCAAATTGATGATGTGCTTGCAAAATTGATTACGGCAATGACTAGGGAAGGAAAATTCAAGGATGCAATTCAAGATAGAATCGGGGCAACAGTTGATACTTCTGATTTGGAGAAACAGTTATCTGCATTAAACGCTAATCTCCATCAGGCGGAGACAATTAAAACGCGTCTTGAACAGCAGATGGATAATCTTGATGTTACAGACATTCATTACGATAAAAAAATATCAGATTTACAGAGACGATTAGATACTCAATATGATAAAATAGACGAAGTGGAAGATGCAATCGCTGATTTGAAGTCTCAGGTATATGAGCTTAAGAAAAATCAGATTGATGTGGACAGCATATACGGCTATTTGAACGCTTTTAATGAATTATATGCAGAATGTACAGATGCGGAAAAGAAACAGTTTATGCAGGCCTTTATAGAGCGTATCGAGATATTCCCAGAAAGACGGGAAGATGGAAATTGGATTAGAAATATTAAGTTTCAGTTTCCAGTTCCCATCATTAGGGATGGCAAGGAAGTAGTTCGAGTTGATGGTATTTCTTTGGATAAAGAGCAGTCTGATGAGCATACTGTTACCTTGGAAAAGTTTCCAACACTTGAGACGGTGGCATTAATGTCGAAGAAAAAATAGGATGAGCCCGAAACCATCTGGAATCAGCGGCTTCCGGGAATCATGGAAAATTTCAGCGTCCCTGAAATCTGATTGAAAAACAGCACATAGGGAAGTTATCCAGGGCATTTTTTTCGGGGTTGTGTGTCGCGATTAAATAATCGGGCAGGCTGCGACTCGTGATTAGATGTAGGGTAGGGAATGGATGTCGAGAAGTTGTAGCCGTGAGCTAGATGGCAGGGCGACAACTCGAGATTTGAAGGAGAATATCGTATTGAATGAATTTAATGAATATGTTACCAGCCTTGTTTTATGATTCTATCAATGCGTAAGTTTGGTAATCACATCAACGAAATCCTGATATTCAAAGCTTCTGCATTATGATGGCTTTGTTACCGGACTGGATCAAATTTTACAGGGGAAGCAGAACTCGGAGGCACTACGCAGATATCCGGGGTTATTTGCAGAAACACTTGTTGCTTTACAAAAGGAGCATAATCTTTCGAATAAGAGACTTGCTGACCAGTCTCTCGTGGTCGAAAAAACGTTACAGAGGCTCCGAAACAACGAGGAGTATCCTACATCGGTACAAACAATTCTTGGTTTATGCGTGGGATTAAAACTTCCACTGCCAGAGGCGGAAATGCTGCTAAGCAAAACGGATTTTAAGCTGAATACGATAAAGATGGAAGGATATGTTTATCAGTGCGTTTTGTCGTCATGTGCGGAGAATTCCATCTATGAAATAAATGAGATGCTGGAAGCAAACGGGATACCTCTATTAGGAAGCAACCCGGAACTGCAATGAGATAATGGAAGGGAAATAGAGTATGCAGAAAATTGATAAAACAGATACGCTTAAAACGATCTTGAGTGGTCGCAAGTACACAGTAGATTATTTCCAGAGGGAGTATCGCTGGGGACAAAAACAGATTGAGCAGATGCTCACCGACTTCCAGAGCACTTTTGAGGAATTTTACGATCCGAATGATCACGATACGCCGGAGGAAGTTATGAACTATGGCTTCTACTATATGGGCTGTATCATCTGTACTGGCGGCTCTGTAAAAAAAATCATAGACGGGCAGCAAAGATTGACTTCGCTCACGCTTCTTTTGATTTACCTTAATAACCTTCAGAAAGAGAACGTTAAAGACGAGGATCTCCTTGTTCCGCTGGATGACATGATCTATTCAAAGGCGTTCAGTAAGAAGAGCTTCAATATTGAAGTGGCTGACCGCGAAACTTGCATGCAGGCTCTGTTGCAAAAAGATGAGAACTATGTGCCGATGAATGAGAGTGCGAAGAACATGCTCGACCGCTATGAGGATATCGAAAACCTGTTTCCAGATGAGTTGAAGGAAGAGGCGCTTCCTTACTTCATCAACTGGCTGATCGAGAAAGTCCTTCTTCTGGAGATAGACACGCCTTCCGATGATGAAGCACACACGATCTTCCTCACGATGAACGACCGCGGCCTTAGCCTGAACAGCGCGGAAATGATGAAGGCTTTCATTATCCAACAGGTTGCGGAGGCAGATCGTATTGATGTAAACCGTAAATGGCAAGACAACATAAATCGCATCAAGGAAGCTTCCTCCTATGACACGAGCGGCATGGTCAACACGCAGGACGTGGAATTTATTTCAATTTGGCTGCGTGCTAAGTACGCAAACTCCATGCGTGAGACCAAACGTGGAGCAAAGGACGAAGATTATGAGCTTCTCGGCGACAAGTTCCATACCTGGGTACGCAACAACGCCCGTATGGCGATGGGCCTTGTAAAGCCGAAGGACTACAAGGAATTTGTTCTCACTGAAATGACACGTGTCACTGATATCTATCTTCTGATGAGAAGCTATGGCAGCAAGCTGACGCCCGGATATGAAGAGGTCTTCTACAATGCAAACCGCGATTTGAGCTACCAGACCATGCTTGCCATTGCTGCCATTAAAAATGACGACACGGACGATATTGTACAGAAGAAAATACAGATGACCGCAAAGTTCGTAGACGACTTTGCCACCATCCGAATCCTGAATTTCAAGAAGGTTAACTGGAACACGAATAAGTATTTGCTGTTTCATGTGCTGCGTGATATCCGCAATGAGGACTGTAAGACGATCGGCATGGTCTATGTCCGTACACTCCGCCGTATGGACGTGACCGTCGAGGGAATCACCAGATTCAGTCTGAACCGGTTCTCCGGACGTTACATGCTTCACATCCTCGCACGCTTCACTTCCTATGTGAATGTGCTGATGGGCAATCCGTCGCATTTCGAGGAGTACGTTGACCGCAAGCGTCAGGGAAACACTTACGATATTGAGCATATCCTTCCGGACAAGTACGAGGACTACGAGGACAGCTTCACCGACTACGAGGATTTCGAATCCACCAGGAATCAGATTGGAAACCTGATCCTGCTCACCCGAGACAAGAACAGAAGCTATCAGGCAATGAAATACTCCGAGAAGGTTCAGAAGTACGCGGGAGACAACATACTTGCTCAGGCGCTGAACGACACAGCTTACACGAACAATCCGAAATTCCTCACAGTCGTTAACGAGTACGGGTTTCATGCGATTCCTGACTTCAGTAAGCAAAGCATCGCAGACCGGGCTGAGATCTATCTGAGAATGGCAAGTGACATCTGGAATCCGGACGCCATTAAGGAAATCGCTGGTGGATGGGCCAATGACGATGAGAAGAACTTCTTCAAGAACGAGAAGGGCCGTGAATTTACAGTCGGCTATGCAGAAAGAAGCTGGCCAGACGCGCTGAAATACGGATTTCTGTCCGCGAACCTTGGCGGCAGCGGGAAATCTATTTATAACGTTCAGGTCGGAGATACGGTTTATTGCCATATCGCTGGACATGGCTTTGTAGGTATTGGCGAATGCACATCAACCGCTGTGCCGATGAAGAACTTCAAAGTGATGGTCGACGGCACTTCGACTCCTGTAGCAGACGCGCCGTGGGAATCCGAGGAATCAAAGGAGAAACTTGATCCCAACAAGGAAGTATTTATCGGAGTTGCATGGAAGAAATATGTGACGGATATTAATGACGGCTACTGGGAGAAGGGAATGACGACAGTCCCGCTTGTAGCTTACATGCTCAATGACAGGACTACACACCAGAAGGTCAGGGAACATTTTGGATACACTGACAGCGTCGATTAAACTCTTCAACGATAGCCGTGCCTTGTAACGATTGAAGATTTGGGGTGTCGCTATTGACTACAGAAGCCGCGGCAGCATATACATACAGGGCCACAGACGCAATCCCGCTCTATGCCCTGAAACGTACACCATCGTGGAAGTCAAGTCCGGCAATGGCTCGATCGCAGGCTGGGGACGGCTCAAGAGCGGTGCGGGGTGGATTTCGCTCGACTATACCGTCCGCATATAATGAAGAACATCTGAGTTTATCTGAGCCTGTAGGCATTCCCGCTTGGGGAGTGTTCTCAGGCTCTTTTTTTGTGCAAAGGGTTAGAAATGTTCATAAATTTGTTGTATAACAAATTATTTGATTAATGAAATAATATTGTATGCAAAGGATAAAATAATAATGTAGGAAAAAGACAAAATAAAAATGTAGGAAAACC
>OCTX012279893.1_pt1 | contig 15021 bp, 8 predicted proteins | sample 1539691 | NCBI WGS metagenome assembly OCTX01 (sample SAMN02144231, study PRJEB22623) | gut metagenome | biome: sheep rumen | host: Ovis aries | place: New Zealand | reverse complement strand
GAGATTGTATGCGATCATGCCTGCCAGCAGATTCGCTGCGAAATTGTTGACAGAGCGAGAATTGTCATAATCTCGCTGTCGGACATGCGATCTTTGCGGTTACGATGGCGCTTGTTTGAGTCCTCAATTACATGTTTTTTTAACTCAATGTCAAAATATTTACAAAATTCATCGAATATACAAAAAAATTCTACTAAATTTGCAGTATCCATAGGAGTGGTGAATTAATGGTTAAACTTTTGATTTTCACCTTTAAAGTTACTAACAATTTATCACTCCTACAACTTTTTTAATACTTTTCTTATACCGAACTCACGTTATATTAAGAGAGTCCTTTCGCAGAAATAATACAAGTTCTGTTTGGGTTGTCGTCTGAATATTAATAACTTATGCTATATGCTTGTACAATTTAGTTGGGTATCTCGTCTTGATAGTGACATCACATTTATTTTGACACACCCTTTGCAAATATGTCATTTGTGTTTGAGAAAAAAGAAATAATCTGTCTTCTGCTCTTTTTGTCTGCACTGAGTTCTTTCTGTCAGAACAGAATATATGGCAGTGTGATAGACATCTTCACCGGGGAACCCATAGACAGCTGCCAGACTATGCTGTATGATTCCGATACCGTCAGAATCGTTGCAACTACAGTCGGCAAAGGCGGCTTCAACATCAGCGGGCTATCCAGCGGTGAATATGTGCTGATGCTCTCAGCCAGAAACTATTACCCTGAATGCCAGAAGGTGAAAGTGTCGTTTATCAACTACCGGAAGACAGCTCAGTCGCTGGGTACATTCAAACTGCGTAAACTGCCTATGTCCATGCGTGAGCATCAGCTTGAGGATGTTGTGATAAAAACTACGAAAGTCAAGATGTTTTACCGCGGAGATACGATTGTGTATAATGCCGATGCATTCCAGTTGGCTCACGGCAGTATGTTGGACGACCTTGTTCGCCAACTTCCCGGTGTAGAGCTGCGTAACGGTCAGATATTCGTGAATGGGGAGTTCGTAGATAACCTGATGGTGAACGGACGTGACTTCTTCAAGGGAAATCCCAGGATTGCCCTTGAGAACCTTCCCGGCTATATGGTGAATAACATAAAAATTTACAGAAGGGAAAGCGACAAGAACACGGCTCTGGGCATAGAATCCATGACAAGGAGAGACAAAGAGCTGGTGATGGACGTGAATTTGAAGAAGGTTTATTCATTTGGCTGGTCGTTGAACGGGGATGGTGGTGTCGGGACGGACAACCATTACTCAGGCAAGTTGTTCGGCCTCCGCTTCTCAAACTATAGCCGTTCCGTTGTTTTCGGGAATGTGAATAACACCAACAATGCGTCTGTTCCCGGTTCTGGCGGTGACTGGAAAACTCAATACGACCTGGTCTCACCATCGCGCTACTACTCTGCAGGCTTCATGCATCTGATTGACGACCGGCGTAAACGTTTCAAATATGAGGGCAACGTGATATTTGACCAAAGCAATCAGAATGTCCATAACTATATCTCCGCCACCCAGTTTCTGTCAGGAGGCGACACCTATTCACGCTTCCGTTCACAAAGCAGGCTGCGTTCTTCACATCTGAAGACCACACACAAGCTGACACTGCAAAAACCCGGCAGCAAAGTATATGTAGAGATATTACCCACACTGGATTACACCGGCTCCAGAGATTTTGGCTCTTCGATGTTTCTCGACATGTCCGGCAATCCCGCTGAGCAATACAGGGGCGCCTCTCTTGACAGTATTTTCGTCAGTGGCAATACCACCTTCTATCAGCAAAAGCTGGTGACCAACACCCAGCGTGTGGAACGGCGGAATAACGGTCATACGCTTCATGCCGATTTGTCAGCCAATGCCACCATCCGTCTGTATGCGTTTGACGAGCTGAACCTCAGGATGAAGGCTGGCCTGACGGATGGTAAAATGAAATCGGATGAGGTGAACAACGTTCGGTATTACCATGCTGACGAATCTTTGTCTGACAATTACAAACGGATGTATGCTGAAACACCTACAAACACCTACAACTATTCGTTTGGGGCAGACTATTCCCTGAAGTTTGTCTATTCCAAAAGCAGACTTTTCATCACGCCAAAATACGAAATCAATAAAGCGTCGGACAAGTCGCCACGCAACATGTACACAGCCGGCGATGAGTTTGAGGAGCTCTTTCAGCAGCGCGACGTGGTCAATTCCTACCACTCAAAAGAAGAGACGGTCCACCATTCTCCTATGCTTGGCGTGAGTTGGCAGTACGATCTGTCCGGACAGCTCAAATTCCAGACAAACATCGGCATGAATCAGGATTTTCAGAGAAGACGGTTGGCCTACCAGCGCAACATGATTGACACAGTTCTGATCAGAAACGATGAGGTGTTCTCCCCCAATGTGTCTCTCACACTTGACAATGCTCAGAAAGGTGAATACTATTCACTGAACTACATTGTCTCCCACCAGTTCCCTTCTCTGACAAGTGCTCTGCCTTATGTCGATGACGTCAATCCGTTGTTGGTGATGAAAGGCAACCCTCAGCTGAAGATGGTAACAATCCACGACATTCAGTTTTTATGGAACAGGAACAATTGGATGAAACGGACGATGCTTTCATTCTCTGCGTTGTACAGTCAAAAACGAAACGCATTGATGAATAGTGTGTTGTATGACAGACTTACGGGAGTGACCACCCTGACCCAATGTAACACCAACGGAAATTATGAGCTGTCTGCCATCCTTCGCTATTATGGTCTTAATCCCATTCCGAAAATACCCGTCAAGCTGGACGGATACACCTCTGTGTCGACAACGAAAAGCTGTGAGTTTGTGAATGGTATTCAGTCTTCAAGACACAATCAGCTGTCTCAGCGCCTGTCACTTGGCTATGACAGGGGCGGTTTTCTGCTGTCGTTGTTTGGTGTTGTCAGTTACCAGCATGTGAAAACGTCGGCAGCCGGTTCTGAGCCTGTATGCGGGTGGGATTTCTCCTATGGTCTAAAAGGTGGTATAAATCTTCCTTGGAATGTGAGACTTTCCGGCGACATGACGATGTACGGCCGCCGTGCTTATTCCGACCCCAGCATGAACACTGATAAATTGGTGCTAAATCTTCAGATTGGTAGTTCTTTCATGAAAGACAGGGTGCAGTTCCGGTTGGTCGGCTATGATTTGTTCGGTAATATTGACAATGTTTTCCAAACAGTCAATTCGTATGGACGCAAAGAAACATGGAGAAACGTAATCACCAGATATGTGATGGTGAGCCTGTCATATAGATTCAACAAAAAACCTAAAAAGAAATGATCAGACGGAAATGAATGTACTGAAAGAACTGCTGACATGCCTAAAACCATGTGGATTTGCCTATATTGGTCTTGGCTGGGATAGTGGGCGTCTCGCCAGCACAATTGGCCGGCGAAGCACGGTCAGCACATATTTTTTTGACAGCCGTCTCGGGCATCGAGCCCTCGATGGCTGGCGCGGACGGGGACGTCCACGCCCCCAGTGCAGGTGAGCTTCGGTGTGTTTTTTTAGAACTCCACTACGTTTTGTGGGGAGCCGCTGATGAAGGCCTTGACGTTGGCCGTGGCGATGTTAATGAGGCGTTGGCGGGCTTCGAAGGTGGCCCATGCGATGTGCGGGGTGAAGAAGGCGTTGCGGGCAGACAGAAGCGGATTCCCGTTGCGTGGCGGCTCCTGGGTGATGACGTCAGCCCCGTAAGCCTGTATGGTTCCGGCATTGAGCGCGTCGGCCAGTGCCTGGTCGTCCACCAATGGTCCGCGGCCGGTGTTGATGATGATGGCGTTCGGCTTCATCGTGGCGAGCCGGTCTTTGTTGACGAGATGGCGGGTGGATTCCGTGAGCGGACAGTGCAGGCTGATGATGTCGGCCGTCTCGAAGAGGTCGTCCATGTTCATCCTGACAACGCCTTCGGGAAGTGCTTCCTGCTCTTTCGATGTGAAGGCGATGACTTTCATACCGAAAGCCAATGCAATCTTAGCCACTTTCGTTCCGATGTTTCCGAGGCCGACAATACCGATGGTCTGTCCCGTAAGCTCATGGAGAGGGTAGGAGAGGTAGGAGAAGTCTTTTGACTGCTCCCATTTTCCATGCGCGATTCCGTCCGCATAGTCACCCACCCGGTTTGTGATGTTGAGTATATGCGCGAATGTCGCCTGTGCCACGCTGTCGGTGCTGTATGCCGGAATGTTCGTGACGACAATATGTTGTTTCCTTGCTGCTTCGAAATCCACCACGTTGTAGCCCGTTGCCAAAACCCCGATATAGAGCAGGCGGGGCAGTTGGTTGAGGATTTCTACGCTGAGTATGGTCTTGTTGGTGAGCACGATTTCAGCGCCTTTGCATCGCTCCACAACAAGTTCGGACGTCTCTGTCCGTTCGTAGACGTGGAGCTCGCCCAGTTCAGAAAGTCCATCCCATGAGAGGTCGCCGGGATTGGAAGTGTATGCGTCAAGAATTACGATTTTCACTTTTTTTAGTTTAAAGTTTAATGTTTAAAGTTGAATGAGATTACCATATTGAATGAGTGAATAAACTTTTCACTTCGTAGAATCTTGTCACGATTACCTTCGGTGAATCTCCTGTGCCCCAACAATGCTCAAGCAAGTTTGATATTGTATTCGGCTCAAACGGAGATTTCGGCAAAGTTCAAACAAGTTTGACTTTGCACTCGCTGCTCCAAGATTTCACTATTCACTTTTCATATTTTTGCACAAAGATACGGATTTTTGCAATATAAACGATGAAAAAACGTTAAATTATTGTGACAAATTATCCATGAGCAAAGAAAAACAACATAATAAGCGCGATGGTGGCCTGAATCACATCCTGAAATACACCGGCATATTCGGGCTGGTTCAGGTGCTGAACATGCTGATGAACATCATCCGCAACAAGATAGCCGCCATGTTTTTAGGCCCGTCGGGCATGGGCATGCTCGACATGTACAACAAGGCGACGAACCTGCTGAGCGAGTCGACCAATTTCGGCATCTCCATCAGCGGCGTGAAACATGTGTCGGAGGTGTCGGCGCAGGAGAATCATGCGCGCACGCTCCATTACGTGACCACTTTGCGCACTTACAGCGTGATGGTGGGCCTGTTGGGCATGGTGGCCTGCATCTGCTGCCATTGGCTGTTGTCGGAGAGCTACAAGACGGTGAATTTCCTTGTTGTGTCGCCCGTGATTCTGATGATGGCCGTGACCGGAGGAGAGATGGCCGTGCTGAAAGGGACGAAGCGGCTGATGAGCCTGACGAAAGTGTCCGTGCTGGTGGCATTCATCATCCTGGCCGTTTTTGCCCCCTGCTTCTATTTCATGCGAAGCGAAAGCATCCCATACGCTTTGCTGCTGAGTCAGTTGCTTGTGATGCTGACCACTCTCCATTATTCCGCCCAAGGCCTTCCTTACCGTCTGGGCCTTTTCTCCCGTGAGTATCTTCGTGAAGGAGTGCCGATGCTCCGCCTGGGCATCGGCCTGATAGTGGCCGGCCTGTTCGGCAAGGGAAGCGAGCTGTTTGTGAATTATTTCATCGAGCAGTCGAACGGTCTGGGCGATGTGGGCCTTTACAACCGTGGCTACACGATGGCCGTGGTGTATGCCTCGATTATCTTCAGCGCGATGGATGCCGACTATTATCCACGCCTGTCGTCGACAGGAGGAGACATCCGTCTTCAGAACGACACGGTGAACCATCAGATAGAAGTCTGTGTGCTGCTGATTTCCCCGTTTCTCATCTTCTTTGCCATCGGCATGCCGTTAATCATCCCGATCTTGTTCACACAGGCTTTCGTGGACTGTGTCAGCATGTCGATTGGTGCGTTGCTGTTTATGTATTTCCGCGCGTTGTGCCTTCCAGTAAGTTACCTTGCCTTGGCCCGTGGAGACTCTAAGATGTATATGCTGACCGAGTTGGTGTATGATGTGCTGATAGCCGTGGTTGTGCCTTATGCTTACGCCAAGTGGGGGCTTGCCGCCACGGGCTTCACGATATCTGCCTGCGGTCTGCTTGACCTTCTGATGATTTACGGCCTGTACCGCTGGCGTTATCATTTCCGCTTCGACTTCAGTCACATGTGGATATACGTGGTCCATGGTCTTTTGCTCTGCTGCGCCATCGTCCTGGCTTTCCATAGCCACGGATGGGTAAGATGGTGTCTTGGAGGACTGTTGGGCCTGCTTTCCCTCGGTTTGTCCGTCCGCATACTTTCCAAAGAGACCCAGTTCATAGAAAAACTAAAATCCAAATTCCGCCGTCGCCATGAGTAAGATCAGTGTTTTGACCGCCGTGTACAACGACGAGGCCCACATCCGGAAGTGCCTTGACTCGCTCTGTTCACAAACCTTATCTGACATCCAGATAATATGTATAGACGACCACTCCACAGACTCCACGCTCTCGATACTCCATGAATATGCGGAGAAAGATCCGCGGGTGTTGGTGCTTGAGCAGGAGGAGAACCGCGGCCAGGCCGTGGCCCGCAACGAGGGCATCAAGTTGGCTGACGGCGAGTTCATCACGATGCTGGACAGCGACGACTGGTTTGCGCCCGACTCATTGGAGAAGGCCTACAACGCGCTGAACGAGAGTGATGAGTGCGACTGTGCGTTGTTCAAGCTGATGTTGTGCTATCCGGAGGAAGAGGGTGATGGAATACGCATGGAGGAATTTGAGAACCACACGACCCACAAGCTGATGACCGGCAAGGACGCGTTCGTGCTGAGTCTCGACCAGAGCATCCACGGTCTTTACCTGGCCCGGGCCGAGTTGTTCCGTCAGTATCCCTACGACACGAGTTGCCGCCTGTATAGCGACGACAACACGACGTGCGTCCATTATCTTCATTCCCGCCATGTCGTCTTCAGCGAAGGCGAGTATTTCTATCTGAAGCACAAGGACGCGTCGACGAGCAAGCCCACAATATTGCGTTTCGAGTATATGTTTGCCAATCTGAACTTGAAACGCACGCTGGAACGGGAGGCAGAGGCCGGCATGCTCGGCAGCGACAGCGAGAGCCAGAAAATCCTCGACTTCTATGAGTCCCACCGTTGGCTCATCGTCGTGGACTGCTATTATTTCTATTATCTCTACCGGAAGCAGTTCTCGACTGAGGAACGTCAGGAAATCAAGAACCAGTTCACAGAAATACTTAATACCATAGAGACTCGCCGTATATCCTGGAACCTGCGTATCAAGCCCGGATATACGCCGGTGAAGCGATGGTGGTTGTTCAACGCGATGGAGAACGTGTATTTCTTCGTCAAGCATAAGGTTTCACCATCGGACCATTTTTAAATTACGATTTACTATTTACGATTTATTTCATGAACTTTGTCACGACTCGGCAAAGTTTAAGCAAGCTTAACTTTGCACTCGCTGTTCCAAAGTTTTCCTATTTATTTGGTTATTATTTTATTCGGCTATTTGCCATGCGGTATGGTTTAGTTACAAGACGCCCCGCGGGGCGTCTCTACATAAAAAAGAGGACTGCCTTGGTGGGCAGCCCTCTTTTGGCTATGATGGTTGATGTTGATGCTTATTCAGCACGGTAGTTGTCGAGGAGCTCCGGAGTCATCTTGCGGATATAGTTGAAGTGCTTCTCCACTTCGCTTTCCGCATGGTTGATGAACACGTTGAGGCTCTTGGCGAAGAGCTCAGGTGCCTTCTGGGTGTCCTGCAGGATGAGGTGGCTCATGATGGTGTAAGCCGTGATCTCATAGAGCTTGCGAGAGCAGAAGTCTGTGAACTCCTGGTTAGCCTGCTCCTTGACAGCGTTGGTGGCTGCCTCAAGCTTGTTGGCCATCTCCTTGATGCGGTTCATGTAAGCCTCATACTCAGGAAGTGCTCCGAGTGCCTCGTAGTCGCGGATGATGCCGAGGTATGTGCCGTTGGTGATGTAGCGGAGCGCAGCCACGGTCTGCAGCTGAGTGGTACCCTCGTAGATGCTGGTGATACGTGCGTCGCGGTAGAGCTGCTGGCACTTGTACTCGAGCATGAAGCCCGAACCACCATGGATCTGGATGGAGTCGTAGGCGTTCTGGTTGGCGAACTCAGAGTTCATACCCTTGGCCAGCGGCGTGAACGCGTCGGCCAGACGAGAGTATTTCTTGAGTTCCTGACGCTCTTCCGGTGTGAGCTTGCGGTCGCGTGCGATGTCCTCGAGTGCCTTGTAGATGTCTACGTAGCGTGCGGTCATATAGAGAAGAGAACGACCTGCGTCGAGCTTTGCCTTCATCGTGGCGAGCATGTCGTAGACAGCCGGGAAGTTGATGATTTCCTTGCCGAACTGCTTGCGGTCGCGTGCGTATGCCAGTCCTTCGTCGTATGCGCTCTGCTCGATACCTACCGACTGAGCTGCGATTCCGAGACGTGCACCGTTCATGAGTGCCATCACGTATTTGATCAGACCCAGCTTGCGGTCGCCGCAAAGCTCAGCCTTCGCGTTCTTGTAGACGAGCTCGCAAGTAGGGCTTCCGTGAATACCCAGCTTGTTCTCGATGCGGCGTACGTTGACACCACCCTGACGCTTGTCGTAGATGAACATGGAAAGTCCACGTCCGTCGCGAGTGCCCTCTTCAGAACGGGCGAGCACGAGGTGGATGTCAGAGTCGCCGTTGGTGATGAATCGCTTCACACCGTTGAGCAGCCAGCATCCCTCCTCCTCGGAGTAAGTAGCCTTGAGCATGACGCTCTGCAGGTCGGAACCGGCATCCGGCTCGGTGAGGTCCATAGACATGGTCTCTCCGTGGCAAACGCGCGGAACGAAACGCTGACGCTGGTCCTCGCTACCGAACTCATAGAGTGTCTCGATGCAGTCCTGGAGCGACCAGATGTTCTCGAATCCGGCGTCGCCTGCGCTGACAATCTCGTTAGCAGCCGTGTAGACGGTGATAGGCAGGTTCAGACCTTCGTAACGACGAGGCATTGTCATACCGTTCATGCCAGCCTTGATGGTGGCGTCGAGGTTCTCGTAGGTCTTGGAAGCGTAGCGCACGCGTCCGTTCTCGCAGTGAGGTCCTTCCGCGTCCACATCCTCTGCGTTGGGAGCCACGACGTTTGAAGTGACGTCGCCCACGATGTCGAGTGTGCGGTCGTAGTTGTCCATCGCGTCCTCGAAGTTCTGAGGCGCATAGTCGTATTTGTCCTTGTCCTCAAATCCACGCTCCTTGAGCTCCACGATTCTCTTCATGAGCTCGTGCTGCATGTGGAACTTGATCTCTGGATTGTCCGTATATATATTAGCCATGATTATTTGCTGTTTTTCTTGTAATACTTGATGAATTTAGGAAGAACCTCCTCGATAGTTCCTGTGATGATATAGTCTGCAATCTGGTTGATCGGCGCGTTGGGGTCAGAGTTGATAGAGATGATGATACCAGCCTCTTTCATACCCGCGATGTGCTGAATGGCGCCAGAGATACCGCATGCGATGTACACTTTCGGACGAACGGTGACACCGGTCTGTCCAATCTGACGGTCGTGGTCGATCCATCCTGCGTCGACAGCGGCACGGCTGGCTCCCACCTCAGCGTGGATTTCCTTGGCGAACTCGAAGAGGAGGTTGAACCCTTCAGCGGATCCTACACCGTAGCCACCTGCCACGATGATGTTTGCGCCCTTGAGGTTGTTCTTCGCAGCCTCCACGTGGCGGTCGAGCACCTTGACTACATAGTCAGTCACAGGCACGTACTTGTCCACGTCGTGGCGGATGACCTCTCCTTTGTAGTTCTCATCGAGAATCTCCATCTTCATCACACCCTCACGCACAGTTGCCATCTGCGGGCGGTGCTCCGGGTTGACGATGGTGGCGATGATAGAGCCTCCGAAAGCCGGACGGATCTGATAGAGCTGGTTCTCATAGTGCTTCTTCACCATCTCTCCAGCCTCGTTCTTCACGTTCATGTCGAACTCACCGATTTCGAGCTGTGTGCAGTCGGCAGTCAGACCAGAGTGGAGAGCCGATGACACACGTGGACCGAGGTCACGTCCGATGACAGTGGCGCCCATGAGGCAGATCTGCGGCAGCTCCTCCTTGAAGAGGTTGACCACAGCAGAAGTGTGTGGGAGAGAAGTGTAGGGGAAAAGTCCCGGTGCGTCGAACACGTGTACTTTGTCAACACCGTAAGGGATAATCTGCTTCTCAACTCCTTCGAGTCCTGCACCTACGCATACAGCCTCGAGCTGTACGCCAAGTGTGTTGGCGAGTTTACGTCCTTTCGTGAGTAACTCCTGACTTACCTCGGCAACCTTGTTGCCTTCAAGTTCACAATATACGAATACGTTGTTCATGTCTGTCCGGGTTTTATCCTATGGTGTTGTTTTCAATGAGTTCGACAATCAGTCCCTCGATGTCAGCGTCGCTGGCCGTGAGCGTCTTGTTCTCCTTGGCCTTGAATACGATGCTCTTCACAGCTTTCACGTTCGTAGGCGAACCGGCCTTACCAATCTGGTTCGGGTCGGCGTCGATGTCGGCAGCTCCCCACTGAGTGATGGTGAGGTAGGGGCGTTCAGCGTAGAAAGCCTTCTGCTCTTCCTCCAGCGCGTCGATTTCCTGCTGCGTCTTGGCGTTCTTGTATTTCATGACGAGCTTGATGTTGCGGCTGCGGCAAGGAGCTGCAGATCCGTTGACAGTGATGACGATCGGCATCGGTCCCTCCACGGTCTCGACACCTCCGTCGATATGCCTGCGAGCCACAATCTTCTCTTTCGTACATTCGAGAATTTCCTCGGTGTATGTGATTTGTGTGAGTCCGAGCTTCTCAGCCACCTGCGGTCCAACCTGAGCGGTGTCACCGTCGATAGCCTGACGTCCACCGATGATGATGTCGAAGTCACCTATTTTCTTGATGGCCTGTGCCAAAGAGTAGCTGGTAGCGAGCGTGTCGGCTCCACCGAGTGCGCGGTCGGTCAGGAGTACGCCTTTGTCCGCCCCTCTGAAGAGTCCTTCACGGAGCACTTCCGTTGCTTTCGGCAGACCCATGGTGAGCATGGTGATGGTGGAACCCGGATTCGCATCCTTCAGTCTTAGTGCCTGTTCCAAGGCATTGAGGTCCTCAGGGTTGAACACAGCCGGCAGAGCCGCACGGTTCACTGTGCCCTCAGGAGTCATCGCGTCAGGACCGACGTTTCTGGTGTCTGGCACCTGCTTCGCGAGTACAATGATTTTTAAACCCATAAATAAATTATACTTAATGTGATAGTTAAAAAATTCTATGTATACAGTTGTTATAAAAACTCTCTTTTTATCCTATCTCCCCTAAAAACGCATGCAAAGTTACTCATTTTATTTGAGTTGGCAAAAATAAAAGTCCTATTTGTGCACAGATTGAGCAAAAATGTGTAGAAAGTTTGCACACAACTATAGGTTTGTGCAAAAAAATGGTATGAATGGGCGTAATGGGGCGTAATGGGGCGTAATGGGGCAGAATGGGCGAAATGGGGTGAATGGGTGAAATGGGCGGAATGGGTTGAATGGGGTGGGGCGCGGACTTATCTGATGAGGATTTTCTTTCCGCCTTGGATGTAAATGCCGGGTTGAAGCGAGTTGGTGGTCATTGGCCTTCCGGAGAGGTCGTAGATTGTGTCGTCTGATGAGTTGGGAGCTGGTTGTGTCGCTTTGATGGATGACGGAATCAAGGTTCTGTGACGCAATGCCGACCTTACTGCATACCATGCCGGTTTGCGCTGCATGCCGGCGGTGTAGAGCAGCGGATTGCTTTGGCTCCGCCAGCTGTCGTTGTCCTTTAATCCCCAGATGATGAGGTTGGGGCAGTTGTCGTTGTTGAGCATGATGTCGGTCATCACCCTGAAATTGCGGGCCTGCTCCTCCAAATCGAGATCAGATGTGGATGGAATGCCCATATCCAGTTCTGTGATGATACATTCCAGTCCGATAGCCGCAAAGCGCCGGATTGTGTTCTCGACTTTCACTGAGTCAACATCGCCGATGGAGAAGTGGCATTGCAGTCCTACACCGTCGATTGGTATTCCGCTTTCTTTCAGTCTCTTTGCCAGGTTGAAGAACGCCTCGGCCTTTGCTTTTCCCTGCAACTCCACATCGTAGTCGTTGAGGAAGAGTTTCGCGTTGGGGTCAGCTCTGTGGGCAAAGACGAAAGCTGAGTCGATGAAAGCCTCGCCGATAGCCAGATTCCATACACTCTGTTTCCTCAGGTCATATCCGTCAGGGTTGGTCCGTACGGTGGTCTGGTCGTCGTCGAGACACTCATTCACCACATCCCATTCCTTGATCTTACCTTTGAAATGTCCAACCACGTTGTTGATATGGTTTTCCAGGATGCTCAATGCCTCTTTCTTGCTCCATCCCTTGTCGTTTTTCTTTCCGTCGCTGCTGACCCATTCCGGCACCTGTGAGTGCCAGGCCAGGCAATGTCCTCTCACGATCATGTTGTGGCGTTGTGCAAACGCCACGAGGTTGTCGGCGGCACCATAGCTGAACACGCCACGTGAAGGCTCCAGTGCGTCGAACTTCATCTCGTTCTCGCCTACGAGCATATCGAACTGCGCGCCGATTTCCTTGGTTTCTGCGAGGCTCTCGTTGGTGATGTCGTTTTTCCAAGTTGAGATGGCCGTTCCGATATGTTTTCCGTTCTGTCTGGCATATTCACGCAACGTAGTTTTGTCCGTTGCGTCGTCGATGCCGTCGTTGTAGAATGCACCCATGTGCTCTGTGTCGTCCGGTTTTTCCTCCTGTCCGTCGTTCCCGCCTTGCTGTTTGTCGAGGGATGTCAGCCTGAGCTTGACGGTATAGGCGTTGTCCTCCTCGGTCTCCACAACCTCCCAAGTGAATTTTTCTGGCTGTTTCAACTCGAACTTCCATTCACCTCCTTGCGAGGTCTTTGATTTCGCGGTCAAGACCAGGAACTCATCCCCCACCTTGACATCTGCGTCGTCGGCCAGGACAATCTCGATGCGAGGCATCTTGTCGCTGACCTCAAAGTCCTGACAGATATTGAAGTATTTCACGGTTCCGCCCACGTTCAGCTGGTCGTGGGATTGCGCCGATTTGATTTTGAAGCGGAGCGTTGACGCTGGCCTGACAAACAAGTTTGCCTTCTTCGTGGTGCTGACGAAATTAGAAAGTGTGAGCGTACCCACGTTGTCGTTCCCCGGAGAGACGGTGCCATAGTTGTCCACTGTTCCTCCGATGCTTCCCGTACCTCCCAGCACACCTTTCTCAAAGACGTAAGCCACAGGCTCGCTGTCGCTGGTCTTCGCTCCAAGCGCGCCTCTCAATTTCTTTCTCTTGGCTTCCTCGCAGTCGTTCATCACGAGTACGGTGCCATCCATCACGCGTAATGCACCGGTCAGGTAGTTGTTGTTGCCGGTGATGGAATAGGTTCCAGTTCCCTCTTTGATGATGCCGAGCGGGTGGGTGTCGCTGTAGTCGGGTGGTGCGATGGTGCCTTCAAGTGTAGCGTCGGTGTTGAGACATCCGAGCAGGAAGTAGGCTGGTCGGGTGTTTTTCTTCATATACCCGATGATGTGAGAGTTCGGCTCGGTGTTGAGCTCTCCGATGCGGAATCCTGCTCCGCTGGTGTTTGCCTCGCAGCAAAGAGTGGCTCCGTTGTGGAGTGTGACGTGGTTGTTCTCCATGGAGTTGTTGACTTTCCCGCTCTTGATACCGTCTTCTATGTTCTCAGCTGAGAACGACTTGCCTCCGTGTGCCAGCACGACTCCATAGAATCCCGCAGCCGGTGCATTCTTCTGGTAAGGCATGATGTGGATATCGCCAGAGAAGTTTGTCCAAGTTGGCCATGACGCTCCTTTCTCTGTGCCGAGATAGCATCGCTCTCCCCCGGCGTGCAGATATAAAGTGCCTTTGCCTCCAATGGTGGACGAGAAATAGCAGTATCTGGCCATCAACACGTCCTTCGTCTTTCCAGCTGGCAGGGGAATGCTTTTGTTGTAGCTCACGTAGCTGGATGATGTGTTGTTGCCACTGATGTCGATCGTGTCTCTCTGCGCTTCAGCTATTGCCACGTTGCCAAAGAGCAAAGCCAGGATGATTTGTATGATTTTGCTGCTGTTCATATCTGTTTTCTTTTTCTGCAAAGTTACGAAAAGAAAACATCATGCCAAAAATGAAAAGCATGCGCGTGTGGTTTTTCTAAAGCAATTGTTGCCAAATTGATAGTTTAAAAAAAGAGAGCCGAAAAAAATCGGCTCTCTGATTATTATTCCTGTTGAGGTGTATGCTTGTTGCAGTCGTGTCAAGTCGCGCGGTTCGGCCTAATGCCTTTGACGTCTGGCGGTGACGCGGGTTTTTCTTTTGGGCTCAGTTGTCTCTCCGTTCTTGTCGTCAGCATCGGATTCTTTTCGTTTGGCACTGCTTCTTGGCTCCGCCTTCACTGTGTCGTCCTGCTGTTGGTCATCCTGCCTTGCCGTTCTTCTTGATGAGCGGCGTTTCTTGGTCTTTGCCGCCTGTTCCGCTGCCGCGATGGAGTCGCGACGTGCTATAGCCGCCGAGTCCACTGGTGGCGTCCAAATGTGCTTCTCGAAATCGGATACTTCCTTCTCGATTCGCTTCTGCTCCTTCGCCACCGCACTGTCGGTCTTGCAGTAGTCCATGATGGCCCTGTTCTGCAGGTTGGTGGTCATGTAGATTTTTCCTTTGTACTTGTTTGTGGCGAGGAAATCGGCGATTGACATCTTTGAAGCCTGATTGTGGTTCGACATCATGGCCATCTGTTTGCTGATATATGGCTCGATATCCTCGAAGCGAACCCAGAACATAGGGTATTTCTGCACAGCCGGGCTGTCTCCCAGTTCGTCTTCCTCGTCGAGCGACATGGACTCATAGGAGAACTCGTCGTTGGCCCTGTGCAGCACGGGGCATATAGCCACGATACGAGAATGGAAGGTGGCGGTGTTCTGGTCGTAGTATGAGCTTTCCTTTACGAAATAGCTGAGCACCTCCTGTCCCGGTACGTCGGCGTCGCTGACGTTGATAGCCCTTTTTGCCGAGTCCACCTGGTAGTA
>OCTX012149959.1_pt1 | contig 15025 bp, 15 predicted proteins | sample 1539691 | NCBI WGS metagenome assembly OCTX01 (sample SAMN02144231, study PRJEB22623) | gut metagenome | biome: sheep rumen | host: Ovis aries | place: New Zealand | reverse complement strand
GCTTTCAGAATAAAATTTCATTTTTTGTAAATAATATGCAAAAGAGAAGTGTCCTAAAAAAGGGAACGATTTAAAGGAGTGCTATGAGAAAGATTTTGATTGGGTTGTTGTTTGTTTTTATTTTGATTATTGTGTATGTTTATGCACTTGTGATTGAAAATATTCCAGATAGTGTGATTGTTTTTGAGGGTGAAACTATTAAGGTTAATAATTTTTTGGGTTTTAGAATTAACAGTTCTGATAAGACTGTTGAAACTTCTTCTAGTAGTAGTAAGACTATAAATAATGCTGGCAAAACTACTATGAAAGTTAGCCTTTTTGATAATTTTTTTATTAAAAATATGGAGGTGAATGTTTTGCCAAGAACGAAAGTTATTCCTTCTCGGTAATATTGCAGGCGTTAAATTGTATACTAGCGGAATTTTAGTTGTCGGTATGTCTGAAATTGAAGGAATGGATAATATGAAACATAAGCCTTATGAGAATTCTGGAATTGAAGAAGGAGATTCTATTATTTCTATTGATAATACTAAAATTTCCACTACACAGGATTTAATAGATACAGTAAATGCCTCTTCTGGCAAGGATTTGTCTATTGAATATGTTCACAATAATGCAACTGCGACTTGTAGTATTACTCCTGTTAAAACAAGCAATAATGAGTATAAACTAGGTTTGTGGGTTAGAGATAGTGCAGCTGGTGTTGGAACTGTAACTTTTTACGATTCTTCCACTAACAGTTTCGGTGCTTTAGGCCATGGCATTACTGATATTGACACTGAAGAATTGATCAAAATTGAATCTGGAGAGTTTATTACAACTCAAATTTTGAATATTAAAAAAGGTGAAAATGGAAATCCCGGCAGAATCCAAGGAACTATTGATAATCAAACTAATATTGGGTCTATTTATAAAAATACAAAATTCGGAATTTATGGAAAAGTAAGCAATGCCTCTGCCCTTCGTTTAGATAGTTCTAAGGAAATGGATGTTGCTTTAAGAGAAGAAATTAAAGAAGGCCCTGCAACTATTTTATGCAATTTAGATGGAACTTCTCCAAAGGAATATTGCATTAAAATTGAAAGGATTTATAGAGAAAATAATTATGATAATAAAAGCATGAAAATTAAAGTTATTGACGAAAATTTGCTTAAAAAAACTGGTGGGATTATCCAAGGAATGAGTGGCTCTCCTATTATTCAAAATGGTAAGTTTGTTGGCGCTGTTACTCATGTTTTAGTTAATAATCCCAAAGAAGGCTATGCTGTTTTTGGAGATATTATGCTTAAACAGATTAGAGAAGTAAATTAAGCATAACTAAAAAACTTCAGCTTTGCTGAAGTTTTTTAGTATTAACACTTTATTGAGATTTAGTTTTTGCTAGAGGAACTGCTACATATATTCCTTTTACTCTTCCATTATAATAGTAACATTGTACATCATATTTTGTTGTATCACTTTCACCTATATTCAATGCCCTTCCTCCATTATAACTCTCTGGATTTTCTGGATCACCTTGTGCATCAGTCACAACAAATGACCCTGATTTATAATTAGGTGTATTATTTAACATATTTCTTCCGGCAGCATTTAAATCTAGACTACCTAGTGTTCCATTTTCATAGTACGCAGTACTATTAGGATATCCTCCTCTTTTAACATTAACACGCATATCTTCATCTTCATTTGCATATTTTGCATTATTATTTTTTGCATCTTGTATTAATTGTTTTATTTCTGATACTGTTCTCATGCCTTTATATTTAGAAAATTGTGCATTGAACCATGCTAATTCTTGTTCTTCATCTGTCATTTTGGTTAATAGTTTTTCGTAGTTATTTCTTTGGTTGTATCTACTTTCTCTTTCTCTTCCAAGTGCTGTGTAGAAAGCTTTGGCAATTTTGTAGCCTTTAGTTGAATCATCAGGACTTGCTCCCACTAATTTATCTATATATTTATATATATTGCCATTATACGCATATTGGTTTTTGGTTGCATCAGTTTTTTCTGCATCTATATTAACTAAATCTGTATTTCTTTCAAAATATAGTTTTGGATAGTAGTAATATTTTTGTTTATTATATTCTACTTCTTTTCTTTTTAAATCAACATTGTAAATTCCAACAAGCTCATCCTCATGCTCAAATTCATCTGGTTTTGTTAAAATAGAATAATAATAGTTTCCAGTATCACCCGGTTCTGTTGTATTTCCACCATCTCCTATATAAATTGATTGTTCTGAAACTACTTCTTCGTTTACATTGTTTGGTATAACAGAAACACCGTTATATATTTTTGTTCCAATTGGTAAACCTTGTAAATATGAGATTACAGTCATGTTTTGTTGGATTAAGTCCCATTCTAACTCGCTAAATTTTGGCATTCTGAAATCGAATCCACGTGTTGATTCGTATGTGTTGTAATTTGCTATTGCAATTGAAAGGTTTTTTTCTATTGTGTATCTTATTACTTCACGTCTATGTTGATTAAAGTTTGAATCTTGTTCTTCGATTCCATTAATTTGAAAAATGTTAATGCCTGTTTTTGTTAATCCTGGATTTGTTTTTTCTGATCCATTTTCATCATATACATCGTATTCTCCCTGAGCATCATTATCCGTTATTCCTGACAAATTATCATTTACCCACTTTGAAAATTCATATGCATTTTTATAATGATTATACGCAGAATCGTCATCATGTTCGTCAAATTTATAAGTTGATTTTTCTTTTATACCATTTAACATCGCAAACCAAAATTTTTCATCTTCATCATAATAGTATTTTACTCCATTTACCTTATGGTATTTATAGGATTTTGTTTGTGACTGAGTTCCATCTTCTGTATTTAAGATTAGATTTTCGCTTAAAATAGGTTCTTTTTCTATTGTAACTCCCCTATATGTTAACTTACCTGAAGTACTATTATAGTTTGTTTTAGTGATATCAATCAAATATCCAGATTTATCTACTGGTTCCCCCTTCACAATCCCTTGTATTGTTACATAATTATCTAATGTGTATGAAACAACAAAATCATATGCATCACCAGCAATATTCTTCTTATATCTACAACTATAGTGTACAAATGGTTTTAATCCATATAATTGTTGAGAAACTTCTTTACCACCTTCCTCGTGTACTCCAAAATAATAAGATGGTAATAAATAACCTTGCTCACCTGGATGTAGATTCATTTTTGTATTATAATTATCAACTTCTTCCTGTGTAGCATAATCTTCGTCTCCAATTGTATTTGTATACTTTGAATAAATGTAATAACCATCATACATTGTAAATACTAATGCTGGAACATATTCTTGTAAAAACTGTCTACTATATCCTGACATATTTAAGTTTGATGAAAGTGAAGTGAAAAATACATTTATTGCTGCATTTATATTTCCTATACGAACATCTCCTAAATTTGATGCATCCTCATTTAACGAATTGGTTTGATATGTTCTTACAGCATCTGCAGTACATGCATTTAATTTCGAATCATATTCTAATTGCATTTTTAGAGTATCTACCTGTGTGTTTGTATATGTATTTAATATAAGTGCTATAGGTAGAACTATTACTATAAAAAGAATTCCTAATCTATCTAATCCCATAATATTCTTTCCTTTGTTTTATTATTTGTGAAGCTTTTAGGCTGCTCTTATGTAATAATAATCTTCACATTCTAAAAATAACCTGTAACATTTATATTACAAGCTATTTTTAAAACATAAATATTTGCAAAGTATTTTACATTGCTATTTTTCAAATTGATTTAATTTGCACCAGTTGTATGTACAGTTTCAACTGCTTGTGGTTTCATTGTTGAATAATCTTTTCCTGTGTTTCCAGAATGAGTATCTTCATTTGTTGGACTAATGTTTTCTGCACTTGCACCTAATATATCATTTTCCCTTAGGATTAGTCCTCCCTTGTCTATGATATCATCTGGAGAGTATTCTTCTGTAATAAATGGTGTTGCTTCTGTAGTTTGATTGTTTAATTGTGTTGTTTTCTTTGTTGGTGTATCACTTTGTCTTTCAACCCAAATTTTTAAATCAAATAGAATTCCATGGCTATTTACACTTGTTTGAAGTTTATTAACTTTCTCTACTGTAACACGCCCTTCATTTGCGCATTCTTTTACAAATGTTGAAATGTCTTGTTGTACACTTGCCTCTAGTGTTTTATCCACATCATTTGCAGTTGAAAGCATTATGAAAAAAGCCATCCCACCTATTATTACAAATACTAAAATTATTGTTAACCAACTATTTTCCATAGTTTCTCCTTTCTTATATAGTTTAGCTTGGATCAGCCAAACTATATGTTATAACTTTTTTTTCAGTTTTGTTTATTGCAGATTTTGTTTCTGCCCCATTTACTTCGTCGATAAAGTATACTCCTAAGCTTTCTTCATAAGTGTTACCTGTAAGTCTATTATATAAGCCATTACTATTAAATGTCCACGAGATTTTATTTTCTTTATCCTCTTCTATATTTCTTCCATGCTCACCATCGCCAAATAAAATTCTTTTAAGAATATATTCTTTCATTGTTTCATCTGCTATGTTTTCTCTTTCCAGGTCTATATAATTAATGTATTCTGGATCGTCAGTTGTATCTTTGTAATATAAACAATCATCTGCATTATTTTCCAGAAAAGCAAATTTTATTTTTATGTTTTCTTTATAAGCTCGGTAGATTGTAGGCACTATTGATTCAGCACCTACAATTCTTTTTGTACCTTTGTTTTGTTCTACATATGTTGTTAGAAATTCTCTATCGCTATATAAAACAATATTGTCTATTCCTTGCCTTGTATTTGTAAAGGCATTTATACATATGGACAATGCCAACACAAATATTAATACTCCTCCAGCCATTTTTAAGGCTTCAGCTGCATTTTCCATAGTATTTCACCTCGCGTTTAATTATGGTTTTCCAATAGTTATTGTTGATATATATCCATTATTACCATAACTTAATTCAACTTTATATTTTGCATTTGTATCAACTTTAGAACACCCCTTTGTATATTTAGGTGCTGATGTACTATCAGGTGTTATAATAAGGCCAACGCTTTTACCTGTTGCTGTAGCGTTTGCTATAGTTATAAATTTATCTGTATCTCCATTGCTATTTGATGTTGCATTACTAGATAATACAGCATTAATTAATATATTTACATTTGTTCCTCTAACTTCATTTCCTGCATATTGTGAAAATTTTTGATTCCATGTTGATACCACTTGATCATCTATATTGGCTTGATCAATTGCTTCTTGTCCCCTTCCTATAATTACAACTCCTAGTGTAATTAATACTATTGATAATAAAATTGCTCCTGCTATAATTAGAGCTTTTGATGCGTTTTCCATATCTTTTTCCTCCTATTTTTAATTAATCATATTTACAAAATAATAATAAACCAATTGATATTTTTAATAACTTGTCCGTTTTATGGAGCCAAGTCAATTGTTATCACATTTACATATCCTTTTGGGTTATAATCAAATTTGACACTATATTTTTTTGTATTTGTAGCCCATGTTGTTACTTTTTTCAATCCAGTATGTGAATTAACTCCTTTTGTAGTTACAGAATCATAACAATCACTTGTATCCTGTACGATTCCTCCAGAGCCACCAGTACTTAAAGTTATTACTTTTTCTCTTTCACCATTATTAATTGCAGTTCCATTACTTGAAATAATAGTATTCAATAAAGTATTAACTGATGAACCACTTATACTCTTACCTTCATATTGCGTAAATTTTTGATTCCAAGTAGATATAACTTGATCATCTATATTAGCTTGATCTACAGTTTCTTGTCCTCTTCCAATGATTACAACACCAAGTGTAATTAAAACTATTGATAAAAGGATGGCTCCTGCTATAATTAGAGCTTTTGATGCATTTTCCATTATATCATTCCTCCTTTACTTTTGTATTTTTTATTTAATTTATCAATTGTATGTTGATAAAATTTTAATAACTAATTAATAATTTTATTTTGTGATTTGTTCTATAAATATGTATTTTACTAAGCCTGTTTCTTGATGATATTCTATGTTCATGACTTTAAATTTTATATCTCTATAATATTCTACAAATTCCATTGTTCCATTTTTATAAAATTTTTCCATATTATAGGTTTTATCGTCATCTAGCATTTTTATATCTATATTTATTGAATTATTGCCATTATCTATGTATTTTCCTTTTTTGTCTTGTTTGACATTGTTTTTTCTGTTTTTATACGATGCTTTGTTTATTAATGTTGCAACATCTGAACCATATATTTCTTTGCCTAAATATGCTTCAAATTCGCTGTTTTTTTCATCGATTTTGTCTTTTTTTACTTTGTAATCAAAATACATAAAAAGTGCAATAGCAACAATTATTATTACCAATACTAAAAATACCACAATTTTCTTCATATGTCTACCCTTATTATACAATTTTTTGATTTTTTTTTCAAGTACCAGATAGAGCCCTATTTATTCTAAAGAACTTTACTATGTCTACTCTTCCTGTCTCCTCATTAGTTAGAACTACGCATCTATACTTCACCAAAACTCTCGTGTCTTTTGTTTCCCCTGTCACTGTATCATGAACAGGAAGAGTTTCCATTATTAGGGAACTCGCACTTCCAAAATCTTGAGGAGAATTAATTTCCTTTGCAAACTTGTTGTAATAGTACTCGGAAGGAGCTGTAGTTAACCAATGACTTGGCAATGTATTGGGCGTATTTCCACCAGGATTCACACGACCATTCATTATTAGTACAGCTACTTTTGGGTGCTCATCATCTTCGTTATCTTTAATTGCCATATTAGCAATATTTAGAATATCATAACATGTTAAATCTTCTCTTCCGTCATATGCTAAGTATTTACTATTAAATGCAACTGTCTCATTCAGTTTAATTTGTTCCATGCTTTTTTGTGTAGAGTCACTGAAAGTAGCATAGATATATACAATTAGTGAGAGTACTAATACTCCCATTAATACACCTGCTGCCATTAACAATGCTTTTGATGCATTTTCCATAATCTACTCCTAACTTATATAAATTCTCCTGTAAATACAAATTTTAAGTATTTTATTCTTCCTGAACCAGAGCTATATGTTTCTTCGCTTGATGTTGGTGGAACATATTTAAATTTTGCTCTTTGGAATTGAGCGTATTCATGGTATAATTCTAAAACCTGTCTTATTGTTTTATTTTGCTTAACTCCATTTATGGTAATTTCTGATGTTTGTACACTTGGACTAGTTCCAAAATACTTTTCCCACCAACTTTTGTACTGAACCTCAGCCAAAGGAGTTCCATTTTTATACTCTAAAGGAAAATATGCCGTTCCAACAATTCTATCAAATTCTGTAAATCTTTTTCTTTTTTCTTTTATGCTCTCAGTAGTACCGTTTTGATTAATATAGCTAGCAGAACCATTTTCAAATATAGAATTTGCAGAACCATAATTATCCATTAATCCTTTTAAAATTCCTTCAGTATAATAAATTGTTCTTGTTTTACCTTGATATTGTACCGGTAAAATAGTTTCAAAACCAGTGACAGCTTGTGCACTTTGAGGCGGTGTCGGCATTTTTGTTTTGTTTAACAAATTATTTATTGTTTCAAAAGTTTTATCCATATTATCCTTACCATCAAATGTAAAGATTCCATCTGCTTTAGTCAATAATTTAAGGTTTGTTCCATCCATTGATAATAGTTTTCTTTTAGATATGTCCCCAAGCTCTACAATCAATGTTATTGGTTCGTAAACATATTCATCTCCAGATCCCGCATTATCTACTGCATCAGATGCTTTGGTTCTATTGTAATATGTTACCTTGTTTATTACTGATAATACGTCTGATCCAGAAATGTCATCTCTCATATAACCTTGAAATTGGTTATTAAAAGAGATAACATCTTGTGTTTGTTCAATTTGTGTTTGTGCTTGTTGATAGTCGGTTAAACTATTTACCATTAGCATAAATATACTTAAGACTATTATTGAAAGTAGTACACTACCTGCTATAATTAAAGCCTTTGTTGCGTTTTCCATAATAGTTTAACCTCCTTTTCTCATATTGTTAATTTGTTATTTTCCTGCAGATAAGCTTGACATAGAGTTTGACATACTTGTAAATCCTATGAATACCAATGGTACAATTAGGTAACCTACAAATAAGCATATCATTGGTGCAAATCCTATTGCTTTTCCTATCATAGCTTTTCTTGCTATTAATCTATTGTTTGATTCTTTACGTTTTTCTTGGTAGTAATCTCTTTCTGAGTCTAGTTCATCAAACGCATCTCTAATTGGTATTTTTTCTACCGCTGCTTGTAAACTTTCAACAATTCTTATAAATTGCTGATATGTTACTTCATTTTTCATTTCTTCAAGTGCTTCCCATGCTCCTGCTTCGTAGTTGTTAACGCACTTTGAAATTACTGGCTTGAATATGTTTGCATATCTTTCTAGCCATTCTAGTATTATTTCTACGTTTACTCTTTCTATTCTCATTAGCATTAGTATTATTGTTTGGAATTGCATTACTTCATCTTCCATTTCAAGTTGACGCATTTTAACTTGGAAGAATAGTAACCATATTGGTGACATGTAACCTGCAATTGAGAATACCATTGCTAATAATATTTCATACCACTGCATGAATTCTTGTTTTACTATTTGTAATTTTTCATATATTTTTTTTGCATTTTTATCTATTTCTTCCTCTTTTGATGAGTTAAAGTCTTCTGATTTTAACAGATCTTCTTTAATTTGTTCTTGTTTTATATTTGGATTTGAATATCTATATTTATCCAAGAACTTATTATGAATTTCTGTTACTTCCATTGCCGCTTTTTTATCTTTTTCCGACAATCCACTTATTAAATCATAATCTGATGTTGGATTAGTGTATATGTAGTTTATCGCTATTGTATGTAAATTAGCAAATAGAATTACTGATGCGAAAAATGTTACTATCGCTATTGCTATTCTATTTGTGTATAACCACTCTATTTTTAGTGGTGATGCGGAATCTTTGAGCATATTACTTACTTTTCTGTGCTCTTTAGTTCCCTGTTTTGGCATGAACATATCGACTATTCTTTTGCCTATTTTTTTGTCATATACTTTCTTTTGCCATGGGTTTTGTGTATTTTTTGTATTAACATTTGTTGAACCATTATCTTTTAATTTTCTAGTTAGTATATATGATACAAATGCTATTATTAATATGAATATTTGAACTATCATTCCTGATTTTCCATTATACCATGGTTCTGTGAATGCGAAGTTTGAGATTGACCATGATTTTAGTGGTTCTAGGAATAATACTGGTGCAATTGCGATAAATGATAAACTTTGAAATACATAGTTTAATTTATCTCTTTTTAAGATTTCTAATTGCATTTCTTGTGTTATGTTGTTAACATTTTTTAGATATAGTGATCCACCATCTACTTTTCTATCTCCAAATTCTTTTGTTAAATATGATACACCGGCAAATTCTTTTAAGAAGCTGTTTGGTGCAACATCGTAGTATTTTTCTAGTTCCATTTCTGGATCATCTGAGATTAGTATTTCGTATATTTTTTCACCTTGTGCAGATACGCTTCTTTCGTCATCTTGTGATACTTGATATATTGCTTCTTCTACCATGTTGAATTCATGGTATGCATGTCTTATTTCTGAGAAAAAGTCTATTTGTTCTTTTAGAATTTTGTTGTCTAATTTATCTACTGAACCATCTATTAATGTGTCTACCATGAATAGTTCAAATAGTAATAGTATTACCATTAATAAAGTATTTGCGTTTGTTATTGCAATTGTAGCAAATAAAACTGGAAGAAGTATTAATAATGTTCTTGTTAATATCTTTGAGGCTGCTTTTCTTGTGTTATATTCGTCCTCAAGATTTATTATTTCTAGTCTTCTTCTCAATTTTAGTATATATCTTTTTAAACCTGGTACTCTTACATAGGTTACATATAATTTTTGTAGCAATATTTCTACTGAAAACTTGCTTTCTTTTGTTCCTTGTTGTAATTTTTGTATTCTTTTATATTCTGATTTATTTGTTTTTTTAGATATAACCACATATGCAATAACTATTGCAATAAAGAATACCACTGATATACCTATGATCAGATATAGCATTTGATTAGACACTTTGTATCCGCACCTCCTTTTGTGACATTTTTTGCAAATTACATGTCCAAAGAGAGAATTATTTATATTCCCTCTTTGTTATATTTAGCTTAATTTTTTTGAAGGTCTTCCTCTTCTTTTTACCGCTGTTGTTTCTTCTGCATTTGCGTTTGTTGAAGCGTTTACGCTTATTGTTTCATATGCTGATTTTAAGTTGTTTCCCCAATGTTTTTCTACGAAGTTATCGAAACTTTCTAGGTCTGTTTCGTCCATATTCATTCTCATTTCTCTTAGGTTGTCTTGTGTTATTGGGTTTGTTATTATATATTCTCCATCAACATATTCTAGTATGTTTCTGTAAATGTATAATTGTCTATCTGTTGTTTTTGTAAAGAAATGTGTTGCATTATCGAAAAATTTATCAAATTTTCCTTCTAATGTTGTTTCTTTTCTATGGTCAAATGTGTATTCATTTCTTTCCTCTACTGGAATACATTCTGTAATTCTTTCTACATAACGTTTTCCTCTAAAGTCCTTTGTTAAGTGTATATCAAAGTTTAATACTGATACAACCTGTTCTTCTGCTGTTTTTTCGTTTTTGAATACACCAGTTCTAAGCATTGAGTTTCTTAGTGCTGTTACTAAGTTTGGAAATGTTTTTGCGTGGTGAGTGAATAATGTGAATTTTGATGCAACTTGGGCCGCTTGTATCATCCAAGATGCTACGGGGTCTGTTGCAACCTCACCGATGATGTTAACAGAACCGTCAGTTTTCTTTTGAACGTCCAACCCTTCTTGTCCAGATATTGTATCTGTTTCACGGAATGTTAAGATGTTTCTTGTTGGATATATTCTTCTTAAGTGAAGCTCGAATGCTGTTTCCTGAACACGAATGTTCATTGTTTCGTATATGTTTTCTATCATTCCCATAAGCATTGTTGTTTTACCACAACCTTGCTCACCGGTAATTGATATAATTCTTGCTCCTTTTACTAAGTATTTTAATAGTTCGATTGATTCTAGTGAACCTGGTTCACCTTTGAACCATTGCTCTAATGTTGAACGTTTAACGTCGAATTTTCTTACGAAGAATGCCCATGTTTCTGAGAAACTTGGTCTTACAACAACAACTCTGGAACCGTCTTTCATTTCATTGATTTTGTAGCCATTTGTGTCAGATAATTGTCCTGGGTTATTGTATTTATATATGTTTTGACATACTCTCTTCAATTCTGCTTCTGTTCCAAATGATAGGAATGCTAAACGAATTGATTTACCTTGGAAGAATATCCATATACTGTCACAAGCTCTTGGAACTTTGTGTTCTGATACTTGTGTTAGATAATCTCCATCTGTTTGTGCAACTTGACTTAGGAAACTTTCTGGTAGACCAGATACACCGCCAGATACACCATCAATGTTCATATCTCTTACTTCATCTATTGAGCTATATCCTTTGTAGTATTGGTATATTCTTTGAACTACTACTGCAAGCTTGTCTGAAAATGTAAGCTGAATATTTTCCTTTTCATAGATATCTGCTATTTCTTCTTCTGTTATTACATAGCATGGCTTTGTTTCACCTGCTACGTATTTTAGTTGAGCTAAATTGTATTTTTTTATCATTTCTGTTAATGCTTCATAGCCAAATTCCTTTTTATATGCATATATTAAAATGTCGAATTTGTCTTGCGCTGTTAATAATGATGGAATATCGAAAGGAATTGCAGTTGATATGTTTGTTTCTGTTACGCCGTATTCTTTTTGTAATATGTCAAAGATTAATTCTTTAACGTATTTTTTATCGTTAACATCACCATATGTACAACCTTTTAAAGCTTTTTTCAACTCATACTTTTTATTTTTTCTTCTTTTTAATTCTTCTTCTGAAAGTCCTATATCGTATAGGTTAACTTTTGTTATTTCATCCAATCTACGTTTAACGAAATTTTTCATTACTTCCAATGTATAAGTTTTATCATCAACATTGATAGTTTCTTCTGCTTTTTGCTCTCTTTTCGCTTTTAGGTAGAACTTAAGAATAATACCTGCTATAACAAAAACCACTATCATTAATAATAAGTTGGTTATGTTCATGGTTGAATTTCCCCTTTCTTTACATTCTCATCTTTAATTCTTGTAATCTATAGCTTATTGCTTCTCCTGCTCTTTTTACTTCTTGTATAAATAAATAATTTCTATCTTCTTTATCAACATTTCTTGAATTGATAAAGAAGTCTGGCACTGTTGCTTCTTCTGCAGCTTCAAAATATAATGTGTTATATGGTATTGTTAATACTTGACTTCTTTCTCCCATATATCTTGTTATATTTTTGGCTGTGTATTTTGAAAATTTGTCGTGTTTACCAACTAAGGCAATTGTTTTAAATGATGATAATAATTTACTATGTGACTTTTCTATCATGAAGTTATCTATGCTCAAAAGTCTTTGCGATAAAGTATAAACTATTAAATCTGAATCATTTATAATTATTCTTCTTGTTGGTATATCTATATCTTCATCTAAATCAACTATTACCCAATCATAAAACTGATTTGCCATTTTTATTATTTCAGGATAATAACTTGATATATCTTCTTCTGTTTCATTTCCTGATAGTAATACTTCTAAGGCTGAATCTTTGAATACAACTTTTGTATAGTTTCTTATTGTTTCAGGCTCTATTTTATTTGCTTTTGCCATTCTAATAAGCCCGCTCATGCCTGATTGCATATTGTCTATACCACTTTTACCAAATTGATTTTGTGGAATGAATTTATTACGTTGTTTTGGAAAAAAGCAATTGTTTAGTGTTGCACAGTCTTTTGATGTTGAAACTAGAAGCACCTTCATATTGTGTTGTATTGCTGTAAGTGTTGCTATCGCAACTGCTGAAAGTGTTTTTCCTGTTTGTTCTTTTCCGTTACTCATAAATGTTATTATAGACATACTTTTTTTCCTTTCTTATTTATTAGCCTCTTTTTTCTATTTCTCTAATTACTTTTCTTATATGGCTTTCTGCTATTTCTTTGTCACATATAAGTGCTGAAATATATTCTATACTATCTTTGTATTGCGTACTAAGCTTTTTAAATTTTATTTTGTTTACTCTTTGATTTTCTGTAATTACTGTATAATCTCCATTTTCTAATTGAAAGTATACTTTTTCTCTTTCCCATCCCACTTGCAAGTGTGATGACAAGTAATCTAGATAATCATTTTCTTCTTTTAACATGTTTTTTGAATTTAGTATTTTTGTTAGTTTTAGAGGTATTGGCATTGCCGCCAATATCTCTATTCCTCTTTTTAATGAATATAAGTCAAATGATGTTACAAAAAAGTGTCTTTCTTTTTCTTCTAATTCGAAAGCTGGTATATTATATGGATTATCCAAATCAACTAACGCAATATCATATGGTAGTTCTCTATCTTCTTCCACAAAAGAATATTGTTTTATTTGGTTTAAGTTTCTAAATCCTATTGCAACGTCAAATTGTTCAAATTCTGTTATATATGCTGGTGTTGACTCTAATGCAGGAACAATGTATCTTGCTTTTTGAGAAATTGTAGAATCTATCACAAGCACTTTTTTTCCGCATTCAGTCAGTACTTTTGCTACATTTATTATCATATCCATTTTATCATAAGCGCCTATAAATCCGATCTTTCTCATTTTTTCTCCCTTCATTCTTTAGTTTTTAATTTGCTCCACCAACTGATTCCAAGTATTTTCTTCTTGTATCTTGTGTTGTTGTTATGCTTTCCTGAATTTTTGTTTTTACGTTTGCTTCTCCTTCGTCTCCTGCTGCTTCTACTGCTCTATTTAAATAATTTTCTCTAATCTCTTTATATCCAACTTGATTATATCTTTTGTTTAATTCTTCTGATGCTTTTGCTAATATGTTTGGATCTCTACTTATTAAATTAACAGTTTCTGCTGTTGCTATATATGTAGGAGTTGCAGCTTTTTGCATTCCTGCTTCTGTGTATTTTGTCATATATAATTTTGAACCTGGAATTCTAAATGCATCAACAATCGCACTGCTTATTGTTAAAATTTCGTCTTCTCCAACTTTTAACCATACTGTATCTGTTGATTCTGCCCCACCAACTATTGGTATTTCAACTTCTTTTTTTGCAATTACTATGTAATCTTGACCTGTTGGAAGCATTAATCTTAAATCCACATAGTCTCCTGTTGTCAAATCCATTGGCAATACAAATGAGTTATATTCTTGTCTTCTTACGTCATTTGCTATTGTGTCATCACCTTTTGTTAGTAATTCTGTTGTTATTATAGTATTTTTCTTCATTGATACTTTTGCTATAATTGGAATGTTGTTTAATTCTAAATATGCTTTTGAACCATTATTGTTTATATAGTAATTTCCTGTTTCTTTGTCTTGGAATACTTCGTATTCCTTATTTTCTTTTGTTATATATAATTTTAATGTTCCGTCTTCGTTTTTCTTAGCATATCCTTCTGAATCTCTTTTTATATATAATTCATTTCCTTCTTTATCTTGTAAAGCATAAACAGATAAATTATCTAAGTTTCCAATTGCGTCTGCTGGCACCATTGACCTATTTACTGTAATTCTTGAATACATGTCAGATGTTATTACTTGTCCAGAACCAACATCTGTATTTAAAGCATATACCTGCACTTGATTTGCTGTGTCTGTCTTTTCTTTATCTTGATATTTTTTGATTTGCATAAATAATAATGCAATAATTGCTCCACATACTAATAATGTAATTAACATTCCTAATACAAATGATATTCTTGCTTTTCTTTTCATTGGATTTGTTGCCATAACAAATTCCTCCTTCAATTTATTTTTATAT
>OCTX012253188.1_pt1 | contig 15030 bp, 14 predicted proteins | sample 1539691 | NCBI WGS metagenome assembly OCTX01 (sample SAMN02144231, study PRJEB22623) | gut metagenome | biome: sheep rumen | host: Ovis aries | place: New Zealand | reverse complement strand
GCGCCACGCTTTGAAGTTAAGTTGAACCGCCGTATGCCGAACGGCACGTACGGTGGTGTGAGAGGGGGATTAAATTCCCCCTACTCGATTGCCTTTTTCAGGTGCATCTTCACATGGGCCAAAAACTGATCTGGAAGATCCGGAAGATCAAGCCAGCGCGAAGTAAAGGATAACGACGATACCGATCACGATACGGTAATAACCGAAGATCTTGTAGTCGTGTTTCTTTACATAATTCATCAGGGCACGGAGCACGACCATGGATACGAGGAAAGCGATCGCACAGCCTACCAGAAGCACGGCGATCTCTGTCGATGTGAAGTCAAAGCCGAACTTCAGGATCTTGATGAAGCTCAGTCCCGCCATGACCGGAACGGCCAGGAAGAAGGTGAACTCCGCGGCAGTCGTTCTGTTGATGCCGATGGCAAGGGCTCCGATGATGGTCGAAGCGGATCTCGAAGTCCCCGGGATGATGGACAGGCACTGGAATAATCCGATCAGGAAGGCGTCTTTAAAGGAAAGATCATCGACGGACTCGATCCTCGGAAGTTTATTCTTTCTGGACTGCTCGACGAGGATGAGCACGAGACCGTAGAACGCAAGGGCCGCGCCGATGATGTACGGTGTCTGAAGATGTGCCTCCACATAATCGTCGAAAAGAAGAGTGATGGCTACTCCCGGGATGCAGGCCACAACGACCTTGAACCACATCATGAAGATGTCTTTCTTCACGAAGCATTTCTTCTTTTCCATGCCGGGCATTTCTCCGTAGCCGAAAGGCCACAGGCGTTTCCAGAATGTCACGACGACCGCCATGATCGCGCCGAGCTGGATCACGACGAAAAACATATTCTTAAACTCTTCACTCTGATTGAGTGGAAGGATTGCATCGATAAGGAGCATATGTGCGGTGGAACTGACCGGCAGCCATTCTGTGATGCCCTCTACGATTCCGATGATGATGAGTTTGGTCCATTCAAATACTGTCATTTTTTTCCCGCCTTTGGTAATATGGTTTCCAGTATAGCACACTAAGACAAGTCCATACTGCCGCGACGGCGGAAAGAGGGCTCCTGCGGTTCCGGATGGGATACTGCAGCACGAGGAGAGCATGGAAAAAGAGAGAAAAAGAATTCATCCGAGGATCAAGTACGCAGTGGTATTTCTGGCGCTGTTTATGATGGAAGTCCTGATCGCGCTCTTTGCCGGAGGAGCTGTCCGGGCGTATCTTGGAGATGTCATCGTCATCCCGGCAGTCTATTTCTTCCTTAGGGCAGTGCTTTTCCCGAAGGACGGGATCTTCTCTGTGTATGTGCTGCCGTTCCTATGCTATTTCACCGGCTGGGTCGCGGAGATCCTCCAGGCTTTTTCTTTTTCAAAAGCACTTGGCATCGACGCCACATCTCCGCTCGGCATCGCGCTTGGCGGGGTATATGACCCGAAGGACGGCCTCTGCTACTTTATCGGCCTTCTCCTGATCGGGCTTTTCCTCGCAATGGAGACCCACTGGAAAGACGACCGCCGCTGGTTCTATCCGGTCGCTGTCTTCCTTCACTGGACATGGGGCTATATCCAGACATTTGCCGGATTTGTCGTGTTCCTGTGGTATATTAAGTGCCGTCACTTCTACTATAAAGGCGTGGTCCGGACGATCTGGCCGCACGGATCGGCGGTATCACTCGGTATGTTTATCTTTACGCCCTGTGAGCCGGAGAAAGACGATGACAGCGAATGGGCGAAAAGAAGAAGGATCTATAACGAAGAAGTGGCCATCCATGAGTACGGCCACACGTTCCAGTCACTGCTTCTGGGGCCACTTTATCTTCTTGTGATCGGACTTCCGTCCATCATCTGGGCCAGCAGCCAGCGTCTCGAGAATATGCGACAGAAGAAGAATATCCCGTATTCGAAGCTCTACTGCGAGAAATGGGCGTCCCACTGGGGCGAGAAAGTCACGAAAGAAAAGGCGGACTGGAGTTAATACTCAAGGATCTTTGCAGGTAATCTGTCTCTACTCGGAAAAAGTCGTAAAACACGCACAATTTTGTGCATTTTACGGATATAAATCCATGGTTCTTTTGCTGTATTATAACCACATAAAATTCCACACATATTTCGGGGAGGCGCCACCATGCAGAATGAAATGATCCTTATCCTGGATTTCGGAGGCCAGTACAACCAGCTCATCGCAAGAAGAGTCCGTGACTTAAGTGTCTACTGCGAAGTTCATCCGTACAATATGCCGATCGAGAAGATCCGCGAAATGAATCCGAAGGGTATTATCTTTACCGGTGGTCCGAGCAACGTCACAGATGACGATGCACCCCGCTGCAGTAAGGAGATCTTCGAGCTCGGTATTCCGGTACTTGGAATCTGCTACGGCGCCCAGCTCATGAATTATCTCCTCGGCGGTAAAGTCGCAACGGCTCCCGTCCGTGAATACGGTCACACCGAAGTCGATGTCAATAATGAGACAGCACTTTTCAAACATGTTTCCAGCAAGACAGTCTGCTGGATGAGCCATACAGTTTATATCGCGGAAGCCGCTCCGGGATTCACTGTTACGGCAACCACGAAGGCCTGCCCGGTCGCTGCCGCACAGAATGTGGAGAAGGGTCTGTACTGCGTACAGTTCCATCCGGAAGTATCCCACACTGTTGAAGGAAATAAGATGCTCGAGAACTTCTTAAAGCGTGTCTGCAAATGCGCTTGTGACTGGAAGATGGATTCTTTTGTCGAGACATCTATCAAAGAGATCCGCGAAAAAGTCGGAAACGGTAAAGTCCTCTGCGCTCTTTCCGGCGGTGTTGACTCTTCTGTTGCGGCCGTTCTTCTTTCTAAGGCCGTCGGTAAGCAGCTGACCTGCGTATTCGTAGATCACGGTCTTCTCAGAAAGAACGAAGGCGACGAGGTCGAAGCAGTCTTCGGTCCGGAGGGCCCTTATGACCTCAACTTCATCCGCGTCAATGCCCAGGAGCGTTTCTACAGTAAGCTCGCCGGTGTGGAAGAACCGGAGAAGAAGAGAAAGATCATCGGTGAAGAATTCATCCGCGTATTCGAAGAAGAAGCAAAGAAGATCGGTGCGGTCGACTTCCTCGTCCAGGGCACCATCTATCCGGACGTTATTGAATCCGGCCTTGGTAAAAGCGCCGTCATCAAGTCTCACCATAACGTCGGCGGTCTTCCGGACTGCGTCGATTTCAAAGAGATCATCGAGCCGCTGCGCCTGCTCTTTAAGGATGAAGTAAGAAGAGCAGGACTTGAACTGGGTATTCCGGAGAACCTTGTTTTCCGTCAGCCGTTCCCGGGTCCGGGTCTTGCGATCCGTATCATCGGTGAAGTCACTGCCGAGAAGGTACGCCTCGTACAGGATGCCGATGCGATCTTCCGTCAGGAGATGGCAAAGGCCGGTCTCGACAGAAATGCGAACCAGTACTTCGCAGCCCTCACCAACATGCGCTCCGTCGGCTGCATGGGTGATGAAAGAACTTATGATTATGCCTGCGTCATCCGCGCGGTCACCACGACCGACTTCATGACAGCCGAATTTGCCGAGCTCCCGTGGAGCCTGATCGGAAGAGTTTCTTCCCGAATCGTCAACGAGGTCAAGGGCATCAACCGAGTCCTCTATGACTGCACCGGGAAGCCGCCGGCCACGATCGAACTCGAATAATGGAAAATCCTTTGAAAGCCCCTATTTGTGGGGCTTTCATTTTTCTGTGTTCCCAAAATGTTCCCAAGACTCATTATTTGGGTTAGCGAAGGCTGTTCGCAATCTCATCCTTGATGTTATTGTTGTACGTCTTCAGATCATCCTCGAACCGATGCTCAAAAGCATCGATCGAGAACTCGCTCTGATCATTCATGTTCGTGTAGTGTCGTAGGAAATCGTTGATCTGACTTACGATCACACTGAACGAACTTACTTCTATATAGTAGGTAATAGATAATGATCCATCCGGCATCTGCACATCCGTATATACCTTTGCACCCAGCTTCCCAAAATGTCCGAATTCAGCCAGGAACTGTGCGAACAGTTTCTTGGCATCCTCTGTCGGTGGATTAAGCAGTTCGTTGTCCACGATTCTACACGGGCTCCTGTATATAGTCGTGGCCGGAACGATAATCGGTGTAGCCGGACTCGGAATACTCTACATTTGTTTCGCATATTGGGAGTATTTGCATGAAAGTCTATGGGACAGACATACGGTGATTGCCATTGTTGTGATTCTTGCCGTTACGCTCTTTCTTTCGGAAGAGCTCTCAAGCATGCTACCACTAAATCTACTTCTGATTCAGATACTGGTGTTCCTTGCATATTCAGGAGTAAGAGCGTGGATACATCACAAGAAAGAGTCTGAGAACTGATTACAGAAAAATCATTTCAGTTATGATTCTAGAAACTCTCTTGACAAGTTATTAAGAGATGTTTTTTATAGAATATGACGATGGTTTTATGGGGGTAGACATGTTTCGAATAGCGCTTTGTGATGACAACCGATCTTTTTTGGAATATGAAAGTGTAGTAATTTACGACCATTTGACTGAGAAAGATGTGCTTTGTCAATGTGATACTTTTGTATCTGGGGAGGAACTTCTGGCAAAGGGCATACTTATCAAGAATTATGATTTGTTCATTTTGGACTATGATATGGATGGACTTACCGGATTTGAAACCGCACGGAAAATATACGAAATATTTCCTGACGCAAAGATAGCTTTTGCGACCAATTACTATGACTTTACCCGAGAAGGTTATAGGTATAACGCGGTACGATATCTTGTCAAGCAGGAGAAAACATTTGAATCTGAACTAAAAGAGTGTGTGGATCTTCTTTTTGAAAAGGAGCCTAAGAAGACAATCGTTATTGAATTACGCGATGGAAATAAAGAACTTAATATCGATGAAATAGTGTATATTAGAAGTGATAAACATTATATCAGGTTTTTCATCAAAGACAGGGATTCGACATATTTTGAGCGGCGATGCAGCCTCGATGACATCCAAGCAGAATTACCTCAATACTTCGTCAGAATTCATCAACGGTTCATAATCAATCTTAAGTACGTAGATAACATTCAGCGATATGAGTTAACAATACCGAAGAGTGATGGCAAACCGTTAAAGTTTCCGATTTCGAGAAATAGATACGATGATGTTAATGAGAAGTATTGTTTGATGAAGGGAAATTTCTAAATGATCTACAGCATTATAAATACAGTTGGATATGTTATTTTGGCTCAACTATTCTGCTCGGCCTTTATTGAGCGAGAAGAGATGTCTGCATTCTTTAGTGGAATGACTACGATTCTCTGGATAATTCTGGGATCTGCTGTTTCTATTCTTTTGGAAGAAGTGCTGGTTATTCGAATCATTTTAGCTATTATGCTTAACATTTTGTTCTTTTTGATTCTCTATAAAAAGAACAGATTAGTGAAGACCATAGCTGTTGCAATATTATTCTATGTGACGGGATTGTCCTGCGAGATTCTTGTGGTTGCTATTCACAAATATTTTGATCCTGGATTAAAGATTGAAAAACTGATGGATAGTGAAATATACGTGTACATGGGTGTTGTAAGCCAGTTTATAGAACTTATCGTTGTTTTTATCATTCGGAAAATCTTCCGCAAAGTGAGATCTGCCAAAATAGAATCGAAGTTATGGATGATCTATACTATTTTCCCGCTGTATTCTGTAAGCTTAGTTGTCCTGTTAGGGTATAGCTTCGATGGCCCCATCAGTTTATCTCAAGCCAACGCGTTTACATATATAGCGAGTTCACTTTTGCTGATAAACCTGTTCATATATTGGTTTATACAGCAAGAATCGAGACGAGCTCTTGATGCGCAAAAAAATGATATTGAAATAGCTCATGCTGAGGGTATTGTTCAGTTATACGACCAAATAACTAAAGAACGTGATGTTCTGGGGAAACGGGAACATGAGTTTAAGAACACAATTACAGCACTACAGGGGCTTTATGCAGATCAGCAATACGACAGAATGGGAGAGATTCTTGGTGTCCAGAATACTGAACTGCTCAACAACACCAATGTGTTTGAAACAGGGAACCGGCTGATAAATGCAATACTTAATACTAAGTATGTTGAAGCGAGAGAAAAAGGTATTACTTTCAGGTTTGTTATCAATGACCTGTCAGCTTTGAAGATAGCCGATAGAGACTGTATTGTAATCCTTTCCAATATACTTAATAACGCCATTGAAGCAGCTGAAAAGTGCGCCGAAGGAAACAGACTTCTATCTGTCAAAGCTGTAATCGAGAAAAGAAGCTTTATATTTGCTTGTCGGAATTCGTATGTAAACGACTATGATCCCAATATGAAAAGTAAAAAGAAAGATGTAGTATCTCATGGATATGGGATTGCGAACGTAAAAGAAGCAGTTAATCGGAATAAGGGGAGTTGTATTTTTCGAAGAGAAGATCAAGAATTTATTGCAGTTGTCATACTGCCTGTAGCATAATTCGCAGGTAATAAGCATCACCCTTATAAAACTCAGTTATAAAGCATAACAATAGCTGAGCCATCACGGACTTGAGCAGAACTTGCCAAATAATTACCATACTTGCCAAATCCTGTTTGTGCTATTCTATTCGTCAAAATCATATGCTATACAGTACTTAGATTTAGGCGAAAGGAGAAGCTTATGGAGCAGGTTGCAACGAAAATAGTGACCAAGCTGGTGTCTGCCGATTTGATATCAGAAGATGAATCTGATCTGTATAACTATGGTGTTCAAGTTATACTCGAGAAAGAAGAGTTATGAATAAAGTATTATGCATATCCGTCGTTCTTGCATCAACTATAGTAATGACGTCATGTTCGAAAACTGAGTATTCTGTCAACTCTTTAACAGACAGTACAGAAGCTGTGAATGTATCGAGTTTGACGCCAGAAGAAAGATCATCGACAAATGAGAAAGAAGATTATAATGCTCGACTTCAAGGAGCGAAAATCGTATCACATGATGGGAAAATGAGCTCGGATTTCTTGATTCGTAGTTTAGAAGACCTAGAATCTAAGAGTGACTGTATCATTATAGGTACTGTTATAGAAAAAGAGCAGTTTCGAGATGAGGATCCTGAATTAGTGGAGATGGGCATTCAAAAAGGTACAACGACAAGTGTCGTCCGGGTGGAGAAAGCATATTTAGGGAATGATGTACGAGAGGGAGACCTAATCAAAATTGAGGAATTCTGCTATATGTATGATGATGACAACGGGACTACAATTCTTTCAACGCTAGGTCCATACTATCCAGCAAAAAAAGATAGTACATACATTCTTTTCCTTTCGAGATTTGAGGGAGGACATGCTCTGTATACACCGACATCAAGATGGTATGGAAAATATCCATGCAATGATCAAATTATTCAAAAAGCAAGGGATAACGAAGAAATTGATTCTACTGAGATTGAATATTCAAAATCTGTTTCAGTAGACCAATCTCTGGTTAGAGATATTTACATAAAGTATGGCAACTAGTTATACCCTTCCACAATAATGTAGCACCAGTATTAATCTACTGTTAAAGACCAAACTTGCCAAACTTCTACCAAACTTGCCAAATACTTGGAAACATGTTTTCTGTGAATTAAGCACATGATAGATTGTAGGTAATCACAAAAATGGTTAGGAGGTTTTGTTTATGAGGAAAAAGAAGCGGTTTTTGGCTCTGTTGACGACAATGAGTATTCTGTCGAGCGTCTACATTTCTGTGAGCGCAATGTCGGTTATTTCCAGTACATTCATAGTTAGTGCTGGTGGAAGTGAATATTCGCAACAGACCTGTTTTCAGTCAACGTACCATTCACAATGCTATATGAGAATGCGAAGTTTTAGATTCAACGGATACAGCACAAACGTTATGCCAAATGGGTGTCATATTGCATCTCGTCTCTATCTAGTCAGTAATGGTGGTAACTACTATCCGGCTACAACTGTTGCAACATTTACTGCTCCGACCTCTGTAGGGCAATACAACTACAGTTTTCAAGCAGGCTATGGCGGAGCAGGACAAACATTTATAGCGAAGACAAACAGCACGTCCAGTCTTGCTTTCAATGCTGTAATTGAATGGAAGACCGAACCATATTAATCCTTTGGAAATTTAGTATATTATATATAAATTGATATACTTAAGGAGTTATCAAGTTATATGAATAGAAACGTGCATAGGGCGCATATTTGTATTTTGTTATCGGTTTTGGTAATGCTGACTTCATGTGGAAAAACAACGCCACATGAAGTCAGTCATTCTGTGCAATACACGGATATAATCACTTCGCGCGAAAACGAATCAAGTGTGTATAATTCTAGTGAAGAGCAAATCAGTTCGGACAATGAATTTGTTCCAGACTTTCGTTTGTCTTTTAAGAAAGACATGTTGGTATTAGATTATGGTAAAACTACTGTAAATCTCTATCATGCAAAGTATCCATTAAACGATGGAACCCCTTTCGAAGAAGGCTGGATAGTATCAGGTATGGATGATGTTTGCAAGTGGTGCAAAGGTCAGCCTCTGATATCCAATTTGCAAGGCGATGGTCATCAAGTTGTTGAATATAGTGTTTTAGATAAAGACCTCGTATTGAATAACATTGCGAGTGTACGAAAAGTTCCTGTTAGTGGTACTGTGGACTATCAGGAAGCGACTTCAGTTCTTGCATCAGATACTGATACTGAATTGCTGTGCTGGACATATAGCTTAGGCGAGTTTCCATGGAAAAACTATGAAAATGAAGAATGGTTTCAAGTTCCCTCTGAAATGAAACAGGTGGATTATGTGCTGGTCAATAGGCAGCATGTCGATGGAGTTCCGATCCAGAATCGTCCTTGTGGCGTTTTAGGAGCGGTATATGAATGGGACGGAGTGATTGAGCCATCGCGCCAAGTAGCCAATCAGGGCTGTATCATGGTGAATCCAAGCAGAACCTGTGTTTATGATATTGGATATAGTCAGTACTCTGTCTCCGAAGCGTTTGAGAAAGATCTGGTAATTAAAAACCCTTCTGAATGTTTAAACGGAATAGGCAAAGCTTTATCATATGCTCCGAAATATGTTTCTCAAATATCAGCTGATAATTCCAAGCAGGATTTGCTATCTATTTATGGGACAGATGTAGAAGTGTACTGTATGGAACTGTCATATGCTGTTATGGATCCAAACCCTGTAGACTATGAAAATCGCCAGTCTCACGAATTGACGTTAGTTCCGGTTTGGAAAGTGTATTATACAGTAACTAACTCAGATAGAGCCAATCCGGATATTGTATTCTGCGGTGAAGTATTCATCAATGCAGTTACCGGAGAGTCTTTATATTCTGAAACATACGGACCGGAGGAGAACGAGTTTTTGTATCCTGGTGCGAAGGAGATTTAAATGAAAGATTGTTCAAGAAATCTATTATCTCTTATCCTTCTTGTTGCGATAACCATGAATACTTGTGGATGTGGGAAAAAGAACAAGTATGAATACACATCAGGCGCGTATACTTTTAGCTCCTTTGACGTTCCTGAAAAAGAAGGATATGAGTCGATTGTAAAGGATATAATTAAAGATGGCGAAAATGTCTGCATTCCGGTTGTTTATGTGAAGTTTGATGAAAGTCTGAACGAAACCGTTGACGTTCGAACAGATATTTATACTGTAAACCTCAGTGGAGAAGCCATTTATACTTTGGAGGTTATGGGCGCGCAGCCACCTGCAGCAGTACTTAACAATGAGTATGTTTATCTAGGGTACTCAACAAGTGATAATCAAGGCGCAGGAACTGCTATCACAAACGACTCCTCTAGGAAAGTAGCTGTTTTCCTAGACAAAAAAACAGGAAATCTTACCAGAGTAATACAAAGTGATGATGAGTTTTCTCCCAACTATATTGTTCCTGTTTCTGATGGATTTGTTCTAGTAGGAGAAACAACAATCTGTAAGTACTCTGAATCTGGTGTGTTGCAGAGTAAGATTGAGACAGGATTCACTTGTTTTAACGATGCTCCGGGCTTTTTTGAAGATAATGGGCGGTATTTTGTAATTGAAGAAATTGATATGGATACTATTGCTTACCATGAGGTCGATTTTGGAAAGGGTATGTGTACCCGAAAATGCGGAAGTAAGGATATCGGAATAGTATATCCTGGAACTGCCTGCGGTCCGTACTATTTCAATCCAGATGGAGAATACAAAGTTGATCTAGTTAACATGAAAGCTGGCAGTGTTGCTGATTGGAATAGTATTGATATCCGGCCTCCTAAAACATCGCTAAACACGCCAAGTAAGAGATATGCTTTGGACGACAATTGTTTTGCAATGAGCTACGAGTATTATAATCGTGCCAGATCAAAAGAAGTGCTGATATATCATTTTGATCCATCCATAGATAGATCTAAGACTAAGACAATTAAAATAGGCGGTTTTGGAGTATACGATGATTTAATGCTTCAGTGGGTCGTTTATGAATTTAATACTTCGAATACTGATTACCGTGTGGTCATGGAGGATTATTCCCAACGATTTGGAGGTGGCGGAAATCTCGACGATACCGTAAAAGGGAAACTCAATCTGATGAAGTACTTCAACGAAGGAAATTCACCGGACATATTCTACGGCACACAATTTGATTATGAGTATATGGGCCGAAATGGCATGGTCGTAGATATGTCAGACTATCTGAAAGAGGAGTCAGGTTTTGATGTAGCATTGACAGAAACGGCAAAAAACTTGTTGTTTGATGGGAATGGTGCATGTTATCAACTTTTTGCCTCTTATTATTTAAACGGTTATTACGCAAGTCAGGAAGTAGTCAATTCGGTTGGCGATTTATCACTATCCTCGCTCTATTCGTATTCACAAGAGCACAGTATCACTCTAACTTCTAATCCGGCAGCCAATACGTTTGATGAGGCTATAGAATATGACTTTGCAGATTTGTGGGGTGCTTATGATGGGGAGAGGAAAATTACCAGAGAAGAACTAGAGAAAATGATTTCGGAAGTGATATCGATTCCCAGTTCCGACAACACTTTGGCTGTGGCAGATGATGTTGAGAATAGGCGTGTTTTGGTTTTTCCAAGCATTTGTAGTTGCTACTATGACGAGGAGGATCGAGCCAATTCATACAGCGGTGACTATGTGTTTATTGGATATCCTTCTGTACATGGTTCCGTTCATCTTGCAGTACCACAGTGCCTGATGGCAATATCCACATCAGCACAAAATAAGGATAAGTGTTGGGAGGTAGTGTCAAAACTATTCTCAGAGGTTGTTCAGAATCAAGCTGTTGTTTCGCAATATGTTCCGGTGACAGAAAAGGCATTGAACACTCTGTGTGAATCTATATTGAACCCGAAAGAAAGCCCAATCGAATCATGGAGAGAGATGTTTGGAAATAGAGGATCGGGAAATCAAGATATATTGGACAAGTTTCTCGAGAACATTGAAACAGCAGATACAATAGCTGTGTATGATTGGGGACTGTTTAGCATAATTACAGACGAGCTGAATAGCTACTATTCTCAGAATAGAACACCTGCACAGATAGCAGAAACTCTAGATAAACGGTTAACTCTATACATGCAGGAGAATTACCAGTAAATAGCAATTAGTATGGTTTTGTCAAAAGAAGGCTCTTCGAATTCTTCATCACCAGCCGAAGAGACCGAAGAAGTAAGAAGTGGACAAACTGAATAGATGTTAAAAACTCTATGATTGGGGACTGTTTAGCATAATTACAGACGAAGTGAATAGCTACTATTCACAGAATCGAACGCCGTCACAGATAGCTGAGACTTTAGATAAAAGATTGACCATTTATATGCAAGAGAACACTTAATTCAGAAGCCATTTTTTGAGTCCTTCATTTGAGTAATAAGTTTACCTATCTGTTTAGCGTCCCCTGATACAAAATCCATATGATATAATTGTACTCGTGAAACGTTTGGGATTATTGTGCACAGGTAAGTAAGGAAGATAGACATGAGCAATCTTATTAAAATTGACTCAGAGTACAAGAACTGGATCACAGAGATTTCAATTAGATTCAGGGAGAGCCAGCTAAAAGCGGCGATGAAAGTAAATGATGAAATGCTACGTTTTTACTGGTTACTTGGAAGAGACATTTCTTTCATGAGTAAGAACTCTAGATATGGAACTGCTTTCTATAAGTCAATAAGTGATGATATGAAAGATATCTTTCCGGATGTCAAATCGTTTTCTCAGACTAATCTTAAGTATATGCGATACTTTTACGAGATGTACCCTAATGCTGAGAATCGTCAACAACTTGTTGACGATTCGAACACTTTTGAGAATAATCAACAGATTGTTGACGATTTGAGCGTTATATTCCATATTCCCTGGGGACATCACGTGAAAATTCTTGACAAGTGTAAAGGTGATTCGCAGAGAGCCCTGTTCTATGTTCGTAAAACGTATGAAAACAATTGGTCGAGGGCAATACTCTTGAACTTTTTGAGCACGGATCTATATGATCGACAAGGTAAGGCAATTACGAATTTCTCATTCACCCTGCCAGAAACACAAAGTGCTCTGGCGCAAGCTATAACAAAAGACCCCTACAATTTCGATTTTCTTTCTATTCGGGAAAAGTATGACGAAAAAGAGCTGAAAGATGCTCTTATGGGGAATATTGTGAAATTCCTTTTGGAACTTGGTAATGGATTTGCTTTTGTGGGCCGTGAAGTACGCCTTGAGATCGGAGATACAGAAAACTTCGTTGATATGCTGTTCTACAATATCAAACTCCATTGCTATGTTGTGGTAGAAGTCAAAATTGATGAATTCCAATCAAACGATATGGGACAACTTGGTACATACATGGTGGCAGTCAATCACCAGATGAAGGGTGAACAGGATGGGCCGACATTGGGACTTCTTATTTGCAAGTCAAAAGACAATGTTAAAGCTCAATATGCTCTTGAAGCAAGCAGTCAACCTATGGGGATCTCAGAATATGATATAAGCACGTTTCTTCCTGAAAATTATAAGTCGTCTCTGCCAACAATTGAGGAAATAGAAGCGGAGTTTTCTAACGATTAGAATGAGCGAACATATAGTTTGTTGATAGAACGTGTTTTTCGAGATAAAATACAGATATGAACTTTGACAATTGAATAGACTTCTTGTTACACAAATAGGTGTACAAGGATTTTCTATTCAAGTAATCCATCCAGGACGCCTTGATGCGTAGGTGGGACAGGGAAAAAGAGTGTTCCCAAAATGTTCCCAAGAAGTTCGAAAACGGCGTAGAATGAAAAGAAGGGATGGATTATACCACCATATGTTGTGTATGCTTTTTATGGGAGAACCCATATATAGATACCTGCATAGAGCTTGAATAAATATTACAACCCCGAAGACGCTGTATTTTCAGTACTTTCTGGGTTTTATTGTGCCCTTTTGGGTACATTTTGGGTACAGATTTTTATTCTTAGCACTGTTAGTTGAAAAAGTGAGATAAAAGGATAAAGAGACAGCTTGTTTTATCTGGCGGAATTGTTAGTAAATTTGCGTTGACCGCTAAATAAAGCGGGTTTATAATATGTTTATGATAGGACGAAATAATGAAATAAAAGAATTAAATAGACTCTATGACAGCAAGAAAGCAGAACTTGTTGCCATATACGGGCGTCGTCGTGTAGGAAAAACTTTCTTAGTTGACGAGGTCTTCGAGGGACGAATCACTTTTCGTCATGCAGGTCTGTCACCTGTGGAGACGAAAAAGGGTGCGTTGGGAATGCAACTTAAGAACTTTTATAATTCCCTTTTGGATCATGGGATGAAGAAAAGCCGTATTCCCGGCAGTTGGCTTGATGCTTTTTTCATGCTTGAACAATTCCTGAAGGAGAAGGATACCGGTGAACGCCAACTTGTTTTTCTTGACGAGCTTCCTTGGCTCGATACACCAAGATCCGGATTTATAACTGCTTTTGAATCTTTTTGGAATAATTGGGCTTGTCACAGAAAGAATCTGATGGTTGTCGTATGTGGCAGTGCGAATTCTTGGATTCTCGATAATCTGATCAACAATCACGGTGGATTATATAATCGAGTTACGTATGAGATAAAACTTTCCCCTTTCACACTTACGGAGTGTGAGGAATTCTTTGAGAGCCAAGGAATAAAGATTACCAGATATGATATCGTCCAGAGCTATATGATTATTGGTGGTATTCCGTATTACATGGGATATTTTGAAAAAGGAAAAAGCTTGGCTCAGAATATTGATCGTTTATTCTTTGCCAAAGACTCGAAACTTAAAGACGAATATGATCGACTTTTCACATCAGCATTCAGCAAGCCGGAACTTATAAAAAGTATTGTCGAATTTCTTTCAAAGAGAAACGCAGGATATACAAGAGAAGATATTTTGCAAGGATTGAAGATACCGGACGGAGGATCATTATCGAAACATCTTAACGCACTGATCGCAAGTGATTACATCGTTAAGTATCAGCCATTCGGGATGAGCAAGAAATGTGAGTATTACCGATTAACAGATCCGTTTTGTTTATTCTATCTTCAATTTAGAAATAAGATCAATGGAGCGGATGAGACTTTTTGGCAAAAGGGATTATCGAGTGGTCAGATTGTATCATGGCGCGGCTTTGCTTTTGAGAAGGTTTGTTTTAACCATGTAAAGCAGATAAAGCGTGCCCTTGAAGTAGGCGGTGTTTTATCGACGGAATCTGCTTGGTCTATCAAGGATGATGATCAGGAAGGGACGCAGATAGATCTTCTTATATCCAGAAAAGATAATGTTTTGAATATGTGTGAGATCAAATACCTCGGTGATGATTTTGCGGTGGACAAAGACTATTACAGAACAATCCTGAGAAGGCAGGAGATATTGACAAAGAAAGTATCTCCGAAGATTGCAATCCACAGCACTTTGATTACTACATTCGGACTAAAAAATAATGAATATGGTGGTGTTTTTACCAATGTGGTGACCATGAATGATTTATTTGAGAAGTGAGATAAAGTTG
>OCTX012058499.1_pt1 | contig 15038 bp, 12 predicted proteins | sample 1539691 | NCBI WGS metagenome assembly OCTX01 (sample SAMN02144231, study PRJEB22623) | gut metagenome | biome: sheep rumen | host: Ovis aries | place: New Zealand | reverse complement strand
TGGGGTGTGGGGCAAAGCCCCACATATAGCCGCAAAACGCTCCGCAAGGGGTGAATTCAAAAACAGTCCGGTGGACTGTTTTTGAAGAGGGAGACGCCCTGCACGAGAGGGCGTCCCCTAAAGGAATCAATACTTTTTCAACAGACTGAGCTGCCGGAGCATCCGGCAGCAAAATATTTTATCCGGCGATCGCAAAGTAAAGTATAACAAGTGCACCGAGAATTATACGGTACCAGCCGAAAACTTTGAAATCGTGTTTTTTTATGTAGTCCATGAGGAATTTGATAACGAATATGGATACTACAAAGGCGGTTATCATACCTACTGCGAGAACTGCAAGTTCAGTGCCTGAGAAGTCGAGTCCGAACTTGTAGAGCTTTAGCAGACTTGCACCGAACATTACCGGTACTGCGAGATAGAATGTAAACTCCGCAGCGACAGTTCTTGATATGCTGATCAGAAGAGCACCTACTATAGTTGCTCCGGAACGGGAAGTTCCGGGGAATATAGCAGCAAGAAGCTGGAAAGTACCTATTATAAATGCAGCTTTATATGTGAGCTGGTCTATGCTTGTGACCTGAGGTTTGCGGTTCTTGTTCCAGTTTTCGACTATAATAAAAGCGATACCGAAAACTATAAGTGCTATTGCAACAGTCCACGGATTATAGAGGTGTTCATCTATCCAGTCGTCAAAGAGAAGACCTACCACTGCTGCCGGTATACAGGCTGCGAGTACTTTGAACCACATCTGGAAAATGTCGGTTTTTATGTAAGCACCTGCACCCTCGTTTTTTAGTGGGTGAGAATTGTCCTTTTTGCCGAAGGGCCAGAGTTTGTGCCAGAAAATCACTACGACCGCCATTATTGCTCCGAGTTGGATGACAACATCGAACATCTTTTTAAAATCGTCTGACTGGTCAAGTTTCAGGAATTCATCGACAAGTATAAGGTGACCTGTACTGCTTATCGGCAGCCACTCGGTAATACCCTCAACAATGCCGAGAATAAGGGACTTTATAAGTTCTATCATGTTTGTTTTTCCTTTCTTTCATAGATAGTAACGATTATAGCATATTTTAAATTATATGTCAAACGAAGTTCACCTTACATTTTTATGCGGCATTGTCTGAAAAATATACGTTGGTATCATGAGATGAGCAAAGAATACATATCTGATACGGCGATCCTTATTCCGTCGGTGAATACGAGTTCATTGGAGTAGCTGTCAAAGATTCGTACTATTCCGACTTTGTTGACGTATTTGCCTCCGGACTTTCTTTGGTCCGGAACAAAATATGTTACTTTTATTTCTGGTTGTTCATCGAGCGTATCTATAAGGCGGTTGAGGTTGGAATTAAGCTCGTCGACTTCATCTTCAGCCAATTCTATGCGGCTGTCGGTCAGTCTTGCGGTTTCGTCAACAGCGGCATCATAGCCTGTCAGAGCGGCAAACGGGGCAAACTGAGCGGCTCTGTCTGATATTGGCATTGGATATATGTCGTCGTACTGCGGACGTGAAAATTGCTTTATATCTTCATAATCGTCTGTAATAGCGTACTTCATATTTTCTCCTTTCAAGCCTTGTGTCCGCCGATCTGACGGTTGCGGTCTTTGGCTGTAGCACCCTCAGTATAATTCAGTCCTTTAAGAACAGAGTTCTTTCCGTATTTATGTTTTATTTTCAGCATAGCTTCCTGCAAAGCTCTTTCTTTTTCGAGAGTTTTTGTATCTTTTTGTCGTGAACTTATCGTTTCTTCCGTATCAAAAAGACTCAGCTGCTCGTATTGTTCACTTTCCGGTATATCGTCCTCGTGGATAACATTGCACACAACGAGTGATATACGTCTTGTAAGCAGAGAGCTGTCTATGATGCGGTCGAACAGTTCCATAGTTGCGTCGACGAGTTTTCGTGTTGATGCAGTGTGCTTATCGAGATTCTGAGTACCGTGAGCGTGTTTTGGTACAGTTCTGCCGTAGTGGTCTGTTGTGACTTCACCTTTATAATGTCCGTCAGCGAGACTTTCACGGTCATAGCCGATAGTCAGCACTATCTGATTTGTAACAAGTCTTTTGTCCACTAAGTCGAGCGACAGCATATCTGCCATTTCCCATACGATAAGTCTTGTACGCTCATAATCGCAAGGCTCTTGCAGGACTTGTCCGGATGTAATACTGCTGCTTGATGGTCTATAGGCTTTTACATCAGATATAGCGGTAGGTTCTATTCCCCATGCATGGTCTATCAGAAGCTCAGCATTTTTGCCGAGAGCTTTGTATATCTTCCCGATATGATAGCGGTCGAGTGACTTGCGGGCGATGTCTCCCATGGTGTATATACCGAGCTTTTCGAGTCTGTTTGCAGTACCTTTTCCCACCCTCCAGAAGTCGGTTATAGGTGTGTGTGACCACCATTTCTCCTTGAAGGTCTGCTCGTCGAGCTCAGCAATACGGACGCCGTCCTTGTCGGCAGGGATATGCTTTGCCACGATATCCATAGCTACTTTGCACAGAAACATATTTGTGCCTACTCCGGCGGTAGCGGTGATGCCTGTTGTGTCGAGGACATCCTGTATGAGCATACGGGCGAATCCGTGACCGTCGGTATTGTAGATATTGAGATAACCAGTAGCATCGATAAAGACCTCATCTACAGAGTAGGCAAAAATGTCCTCCGGAGCGACATATTTAAGGTAGATGCCGTATATCTGAGCACTTATTTTCATGTAGTGCGACATTTGCGGAGTTGCGGCGATGTAGTCCACGGCAAGAGAAGGGTCCGAGACAAGTTCAGATTGGATATAGCTTTTTCCGGTAAGTCTTCTGCGTGGAGCTTTTCTTGCACGTTCGTTGTTTACCTGTTCGATACGTGCGATAACTTCAAAAAGTCTCGCTCTTCCGGATATGCCGTAGCTTTTCAGGCTTGGTGAAACAGCGAGGCAGATAGTTTTTTCGGTGCGGCTTTTGTCGGCTACAACGAGATTGGTGTTCAATGGGTCAAGACCACGTTCCACGCACTCGCACGATGCGTAGAATGACTTCAAGTCGATAGCGATATATACTTTTTCCATGTTTCACCGCCTTTGCGTAATTGAGGTCAGGGAGCGAGTTTTAACGACGTTTTTATAATTATAGCACATATGTTCACAAAAATCAATAGAATATCGAAAAAATGTTCTGCTAAATTTTGCCGGCAAGAGTGGCTACTTATTAATATTGTGAGACTTAATTGTAACTTTTTAATGATATTGTTGCTATTTGAGACTTAATGTGTTATAATCAATAAAAATGAACGGGGGTCAGGGGTATGAAAATAAACAGTATACAGCTGAATTGCAGACTTGTTGATCTTGTACGTACAGCCAGAAACGGTGATTCTGTATTGATACTGTTCAGAACTCCCGTTGCTTTGGATAATAATGGAATAAATGTGAATATCCCGGGAAGCTCAGTGATAGTTTATCCCGGAGGAATGAGCGGGAAATTCTATCGCTCCGGAACTCAGGAACTGCATTTTGATTATATAAGTTTCAGGATGAATTCATCTGAAAAGCAGTATCTGATGTCTTTTGATTTTCCTATGGATAAGCCGATAAGGTTAAGGGACGATATGATGCTCTCATCTTTGATACGTGGCATGGATGCGATGAGCCTCAAAAAAGGCAGGAATTACAACGAATTCATGGAACTTTCAATGAGACTTATCTTTATCGTTATAAATGATGCCCATATTGGTGCAGATGAAGAAAAAATTGAGGAAATACCGCATTATCAGGAGTTCAAGGCGTTGAGGGATTCTATATACGATGACCCCATGAATAAATGGACTGTCGATGAGATGTGCGGCGATCTTGAAATGAGCAGGACTTATTTTCACAGACTCTATTTTAAGGCTTTCGGAGTTACCTGCCGTCAGGATATAATAAAGAGCAGACTGCTGTATGCGGCTGACCTGCTGAAAAATACAAATATGTCTGTCAGCGAGATATCTGAATCCTGCGGATACGACAGTGACTCCTATTTTATGCGGCAGTTCAAACAGCATAACGGCTGTACTCCGACAGAATTCAGAAGACGTGCCGCTTCTGAGAAATAACAAATATTTGTGCAATACTTATAGTATATATTCACTTTTTTGTGCATATCAGCTTGGGTATACAGTGAGTATTTTGAAAAAAAGGCGAAAATTAAGCAAAATTACAAAAAAACACTTTACAATCCTTGTTTAATGTGATATAATAAAAAACAATTGGGGAAAATTATATCGAATAAATTAAACAGTTAGTTTAAACAAGGAGAGATTTCTTTATATGAATAACGGAAATGAGAGAAGGAATCGCCGCAGACAGAAAGCTTCCAGAAGCTATCGTGTAAGGTACGACCGTATCTTGGCAGTGGTCCTCGTTCTTATTGTTCTGATAGTAATACTGACATCATGTGTGAAAAGCTGTTCTAAGGACGACAAAAATAATTCCGACAGCAAAAAAACATCACAGTCCGAAGCGGAAGAGACACCAACCGATAATACGATAGTTGATAACCTTCAGACAAGCGGAGATACCAGTGCCTTCATTTCTTCTGCCGCTATCGCAGAGGAGACTACACTTTCATCTTTGTCATCAGAAACTCATTCATCCGGAGATATGGAAAGAGGAGATCTTATCCTTGTCAATGCAAGCAATGAGTATAAATTCCCTGCCGAGGATACAGACCCCGTAACTCTCTATGACCATATCAAAACAGAATATTACAGCGTCAGCGACTATGTAATAAAGCTTGATTCAAATGTTATAACTCAGCTCAACAGCCTTATGGAGGCTTTCTATGAGGAAACTCATAATAAAGACCTCACTGTTATAGGCGGATACCGTACTCTTGAAGAACAGAATGACCGCTACTCAAACGGAAATTCTATATTCCAGGGCGGCTATACCGATTATCATACCGCAAGGACTTTCGATCTCGGTATATTCCCTAAGGATTCAAGCTCCGGCTACTATTCACCTACAGGTACTTATGCATGGTTCGATGAACACGCAGCAGAGTACGGATTCATCCTCAGATTCCCTAAGGATAAAGAGTCCTATACAGGTGAAGAGGGAAGAACTCAGACCTATAGATATGTCGGAGTTCCTCATGCTGTCTACATAAAACAGAACGGACTTTGTCTTGAAGAGTATATTGATGAGCTAAGAGGGCATTATAGTGATGATCCTATTGTCATTACGGCTGATTCAAAGCTCTATAATGTTTACTATGTTCCTGCAAACGGAACAGCTGACACCGAAATACCTGTACCAATGAATAAGACTTATACTGTATCAGGAAACAACTCAGACGGTTTCATTGTTACAGTATTGATGAACTAAAAAAGCTGAAAATGTGTTCTCCTTATGGGGAGCACATTTTAATTCTAAATAAATATATATAGAACGGAGAACAAAGTGAGAAGAATAGCATTGATATTATGTGCAGCAGCTATGACTGTTCCGTTTTCATCATGCGGAAAAAAGGACAAGGGCGAAGGCGTCAACCATATGTATGATCTGCCGCTTCTCGGAAATCCTGCAAGCCTTGATCCGCAGTTTGCTGACGATCCTTCGTCAAATACCGTTATAAGAAACCTTTACAGCGGATTGGTTTCTATGGATCAGAACGGAAAAATAACCTGCCGCAATGCAGCCGATTATACAGTGTCGGCAGACGGAACAGAGTATAAATTCAAGCTGCGTCAGGATAATTACTGGTGCATAGACAGAAATGAAAACGATAAAATAGATGAGGATGAATTGCAGCCTGTAGTGGCTGACGATTATGTTTTTGCACTCAGAAGACTTCTTGATCCGAAAATGCAGTCGCCTTACGCTGAATATTTCTCCTGTATAAAAAACGGAGAAAAAATAATCAAAGGTGAGCTTTCACCTGAAGATGCTGGAATATATGCTCCGGATGACTATAGTCTGGTAATAACTCTTGACTACCCATCATCCGAATTCCTTGGTATGCTCGCAACAACAGCTGCATCACCATGTAACGAGGAGTTCTTTCATTCAACAAAAGGTCGATACGGACTTGATGAAAAGTCTGTAATGTCCAACGGAGCTTTTCATATACGTACATGGTTCTATGACCCTTACGGAAATCATAATATCCTCTATATGGGCAGAAATGACATGAATAAAAGCGAGACTGAACCTATATGTCCTTCGCACCTCAATTTTACGATCGAGAAAAACGAGGACGATATAATGTCACTCTTCAAGGATAGTGATATAGACTGCTTTACTACTCTTTCAAGCTCTTACAGCGGCAGCAAATATGATGTTGAATCAAGCCGTGCTGTCACTCTTGGACTCGTTTTCAATAACGAAGATAAGTACTTCCGCAATAAAGATCTCAGAAAGGCTCTTGCGTTGTCGATAGACCGTCCTGAGCTCAACAGCCGCATAGGAAGTGACCTTGAAACCGCAGCCGGCATAATCCCGCCTGCGGTAAATATTGCCGGACGCAGCTACCGTGAGCTTTCATCGGACTCACAGTTTGCTGTTTATGATCTGGAGGAGGCTGAAAAGTGCCTTGAAAAAGCTAAAAATGACCTGAAAATAGGCTCTGTGGATCAGGTGAAGATACTGGTTAATACGGAAACAGTCAATTCAGGCGACCTTCATATACTCTCGCAGCTGTGGCAGGAATACCTCGGAGTTTACATCGGCATAGAGGACGTTACAGCTGAGGAGTTCGATGAACGTATTAAAAAAGGTGAATACAGCCTTGCACTCTATCCGCTGAAAGGTGATCTGAACAGCGGTATGTCAGTGATAAGGCAGTTCGAGATAAATGATACTCTCAAAGCAGCGGTCGGCAAAACGGGTTTTACTGATAAGCTGCTGAAATGTAAGAATGTATCTGAAACAGTGGATGCCTGTACATCTGCTGAACGTGAGATACTTTCGGATTACGGGTTTGTCCCGATATTTTATAAGAATGCATATCTTGTGGCAGAAAAAGATAATGAGGATATATTTTTTGACCCCTTTTCCGGTTCTGTTGATTATCGCATTGCAAAGAATTACAGTTAAGGCAAAGCCGTCAGGCGAGATTTGTGCGGTGTTGCCTTAAAAACAGAGCCTTTCCTAATTATGTCAGGAAGGGCTTTTGTTGTATAAAGGCAACATAAATTGCATAAAATAAAAATTCTCTTAATTGAACAAATAGAACAAACAAGTTTCAATAAATTTTATAATCCGAAATGGAGGTGAAAGCGAAAAATCCCTGTTATCCGCTGAAAATTAAATGCAGAGTTTGATCAATTTGTAATAACATCAAACAGCTTTTACGGATTTTGTGTTGCATTAGGATAATATGGAGATTGACAATTTTTCGACAATGTGATAGAATATAAAAAGCAAAATTTGAATTTAAAGGAGTCCTGAAAAATGGTTGTAAAAACATGGCCAAAGGAATGGAATGGCTTCAATGAAGGTCGTTGGAGCAATACCTCGGTAAATGTACGTGACTTTATCAAGAAGAATTACACTCCATATGACGGAGATGAAAGCTTTCTTGCCGGTCCTACAGAAGCTACAAAAAAGCTTTGGGACCAGATAATGGATCTTTCTCGTCAGGAGAGAGAAGCAGGCGGCGTACTCGATATGGATACAAAGATCATATCCACTATCACTTCACACGATGCTGGTTACCTCAATAAAGATCTTGAAAAGATCGTAGGACTTCAGACAGATAAGCCTTTTAAGCGTTCACTTCAGCCTTTCGGCGGTATAAGAATGGCTCAGCAGGCTTGTAAAGAATATGGCTACGAGGTTGATCCGGAAGTAGTTGAAATATTCACCAAATACAGAAAAACTCACAATCAGGGCGTTTTCGATGCTTATACTCCGGAAATGCGTCTTGCACGTCATTCTGCTATCCTTACCGGTCTTCCGGATGCTTACGGCAGAGGACGTATCATCGGCGACTACAGAAGAGTCGCTCTCTATGGTATCGATATCCTTATTGAGGACAAGAAGCACCAGATAGAGACTTCACTCGTCAGAATGACTTCCAAGAATATCCGTCTTCGTGAGGAACTTGCAGAGCAGGTACGTGCTTTACAGGAACTCAAGAAACTCGGAGATATCTATGGATTCGATATATCAAAGCCGGCTTCAAATGCAAGAGAAGCAGTTCAGTGGCTTTATTTCGGTTATCTTGCAGCTGTCAAGGAGCAGAATGGTGCGGCTATGTCACTTGGACGTACTTCAACATTCCTCGATATCTATATTCAGCGTGACCTTGATAACGGTTTAATTACTGAGGAAGAGGCTCAGGAGTTAATCGACCACTTCATTATGAAGCTCCGTATCGTTAAGTTTGCACGTACTCCTGAGTATAACTCACTGTTCTCAGGTGACCCTACATGGATAACAGAGTCCATAGGCGGTGTAAGCGTTGACGGTAATCACATGGTAACAAAGAACAGCTTCCGTTACCTCCACACACTTGAAAACCTCGGTACTGCTCCAGAGCCGAATATGACTATTCTCTGGTCAACAAAGCTCCCAAGAAAGTTCAAGGAATACTGTGCAAAGATATCTATAAAGACATCTTCTATCCAGTATGAGAACGACGATATGATGCGTGTAACTCACGGCGACGACTATGCTATCGCTTGCTGCGTATCATCAATGGTAGTCGGCAAGGAGATGCAGTTCTTCGGTGCAAGAGCAAACCTCGCTAAGTGCCTTCTCTACGCAATAAACGGCGGTGTTGATGAGAGACTCGGAATTCAGGTAGGTCCTAAGTTCAGACCTGTCGACAGCGAGTACCTCGATTTCGATGACGTTTGGGAAAAGTATATGGACATGATGGAGTGGCTTGCAGGTCTTTATGTTAACACTCTTAATGTTATCCACTATATGCACGATAAGTACAGCTATGAGAGACTCCAGATGGCTCTTCACGACAGAGACGTTAAGCGTTATTTCGCTACAGGTATCGCAGGTCTTTCTGTTGTTGCCGATTCACTTTCTGCTATCAAGTACGCTAAGGTAAAGCCTATCCGCAAGGACATCGAAATAAAGGACAAGGCCGGAAATGTAGTTGACGTTGCAAAGAACGTTGTTGTTGACTACGAGATAGAGGGAGACTTCCCGAAATACGGCAATAACGATGACCGTGTTGACCAGCTTGCTGTTACTGTAGTCCGCAAGTTCATGGACTGCATAAGAAAGCACCACACATACCGTGACGGTGTTCCGACAATGTCTATCCTCACAATCACATCAAACGTTGTATATGGTAAGAAGACAGGTAATACTCCTGACGGACGTAAGCAGGGAGTTCCGCTTGCTCCAGGAGCTAACCCGATGCACGGCAGAGATACTCACGGTGCAGTAGCATCACTTTCATCCGTTGCTAAGCTCCCATTCAGACACGCTCAGGACGGTATCTCAAACACATTCTCTATCATCCCTAACGCTCTTGGTAAGGATATGGACGTGTTCGTGGGAGATATTGATCTTGATAAGCTCAAAGGTGAAGACTGATGAACGGCCCTGAAAAGGAAATTAACGCTCAGACCCCTGAGGAACTTGCTGACCTCATAGATCAGCTGATGTCAGGCGGAAGCGGTCATGTAAATATAGTCCCTCAAAAGGACGGAAACGGCGTTAAGGTAGAAACAGTTAACAGCACTGACTGCGGTATCAAAGGTGCTTGCTGTCAGCCTACCGAGGACGCAGTTGATGAAGACGACGAACTTTGATCGTATTTATGAATGAAGGAGGACTTTATTATGGAAAATCAGAAACAGGTCGATAACCTTATCGAATTACTTGACGGTTACGTTGAAAAAGGCGGTCACCACCTCAATGTAAACGTCTTCACAAGAGAGACACTTCTTGATGCTCAGGCTCATCCTGAGAAGTATCCTCAGCTCACTGTCAGAGTATCAGGATATGCAGTAAACTTCGTCAAGCTCACAAAAGAGCAGCAGGACGACGTTATTTCAAGAACTTTCCATTCTGAACTTTAATAATTATATCCGAGCTATCCGCTGTATGAAAATACAGCGGATTTTTTATTCTATCCACTTAAATGATAGTTATTTAAGTATGCGTTTTGTGCGAAATGAAATATTAATAATACATTAATTATAAAAGATGCCCCTTGACAAATCTGCTGTGAAAAAGTATAATAAAAATGATAGGTGTTAATTAAATTATAGGCATTTAATTAACAAAGTATAAACATAAATGATTGATTAACAAATTGATTTGGGAGGATGTTTAAAATGGGCAGAAAAATAAAAAGAACTTTGGCTTTGGCAGCAGCTGCTGCAATGTCAGCTGTTCAGTTCGGTGCTTCCGGACTTTTTAATTCGACCGCAGCTGACACTGCAAGTGGTGCAACAAGCTTTCCGTTCGTGATAGAGGGAGAGGATATGGAAGGTGCCGGCGATCCGTGGACTGCGATCTATCAGACACAGATCCCTGGTTTTTCCGGAAAAGGCTTCTGGTACCTTACAGCTTCACCGGCTTCATTTGAAGTTACCGTTCCTGAGGACGGTATGTACTCAATAACTGTTCACGGTGCTCAGATACTCAATAAAGAGGGCAGACAGCAGGCAGTTAAGGTAAATGGTGCAAAGTATATAACTCAGGCTGCATACTCAGAGGAATGGAGAGATTATGACTTCGGTATGGTCAGACTGAACAAGGGTGTGAATACTATCGAATTTATAAGCGAGTACGGTTATATGGCTGTGGACTATGTTACTGTATCAGAGGCTGAATTCTCTGATCTGACTATTGCTGATGATACTCCGATAGATGCAAAGGCTACTCCTGAGACTAAGTCACTTATGAAGTTCCTCAAGAGCGTTTACGGTAAGAATATCCTTTCCGGTCAGCAGGAGATATACGGCGGCGGTCACCCTATGACAAGCACTATCAGATATGATGCAGCTGCTAATAAGTGTGTGGACTCCGACGGTAAGGAGTACACTTTTGATGAGGCAGATGTCGCAACAGCTGACGACGGTTCAAAGTTCGTATGGAAATGCTTTGACGAGGACGGTCAGCAGTACAGCTATAATCAGCAGAACCGCAATTATACATGGAATGACTACGATTACGAGATGAAGTATCTCAAGAATCTTACAGGTAAACTTCCGGCGATCAGAGGTTTCGACTTCGGAAGCTACTGCCCATGCTATGCTTGGGATGACGGTGTTGCAAACCGTATGATCGACTGGGCTAAGAATAAGAATGGTATCGTTACAGCATCATGGCATATAAATGTGCCTACAAGTAAGGCTGACTATACTCTCGGCGAGCCGCTCGACTTCTCTAAGACTACTTACAGCGAAAAAACTGACTTCGTTACTGCAAACTGCATGGTAGAGGGTACTATGGAGTACGATTACTTCCAGCTTTGTATGAAGAATCTTGCTGCTGAGCTTAAAAAGCTTCAGGATGCAGGCGTACCTGTAATATTCCGTCCTTTCCACGAAGCAGAGGGAAATCCGAGCCGTACAGAAGATCCTATAGACGGTTCCGGAGCATGGTTCTGGTGGTCAAAAGAAGGTGCTGAAGTGTACAATAAGCTCTGGGCATTCCTTCAGGATACTCTTATGAACGAGTATGGACTCCATAACCTTATTTATGAGCAGAACCTTTATGCATGGTCCGAGTATTCAGCAGCATGGTATTCAGGTGATGACAAGGTCGATATTGTCGGCTATGATAAGTACAATGTTGTATATAACCGCCATGACGGAAAAACTTCCGGAGCAAACTACGATGCCGAGTCAAGAATATTCTATTCGCTCTATAATTGGGTAAAGGGACACAAAATGGTTTCTATGCCTGAGAACGACTCTGTTCCAAGTATCCAGAATATGAAAGTTGAACACGCAAACTGGCTGTATTTCTGCCCGTGGTATGATTCCGACCAAGAGCCTTTCGTATCAGGTGAAAAGTATCAGGATGCGGATAATCTCAAAGAGGTTTACCTCAGCGATTACTGCTTAACTCTTGATGAGCTTCCTAAGGATCTTTATAAGGGCGGAAGCAGCGTGACTGATCCTACAAAGCCTTCTCAGCCGGAAAATATTCTCTACGGTGACGCAAATTGCAGCGGCGAGATAAAGATGAACGATGCTGTACTTATAATGCAGGCTATCGCTAACAATGATATTTACGGTGTTGGCGGAACTGATGAAAATGCTCTCACAGATAAGGGTGCTATAAATGCAGACTGCTACGAACCTGGCAGCGACCTTACAAATATGGATGCACTTGCTGTACAGAAGTTCCTCATCGGTACTGAAACACTTCCAATTGATCCAAGCAAATAAGTAATAATAACGGCTCCGGATTTTTTTCGGAGCCGTTAATTTTTATTCTATGAAAGTATATACTTTTATATTGATACCGAGTTATTTATTTACCGCTTTCACCGTAATTTGAGAGAACTCTGGCAGACGGGTCATTTACGTTGCAGCCTTCCCACTCCTTATTCGGCATCCAGAAGTCAACGACCATTTCGCTGTTATCCGGATAATACTTTTCAAATATTTCACGGTACAGTAGCGATTCTTTGGTGAATGGTTTAGCGTGGGAATAAGTCGGACATTTCAGCTCGAATTCCTCATCTGAGTAATACCTGTCAGCATATTCCTTGAGGTAATCTACCATAGAGTGACCTACAGCATCCGAGAAAGCGGCTTTTTCACGATAGAGTATATCATGTGGAAGGTAGTCGCCCTCAAAAGCGTGACGCAGCAGATACTTGCCTTTGTTGTACTTATTCAGCTTCATCTCAGGCTCGATCGCCATTACGTATTTTACGAAATCAAGGTCGCCAAAAGGGACTCTTGCTTCAAGCGAGTTTACTGATATACAGCGGTCAGCACGCAGAACATCGTACATATGAAGCTCATGAACACGTTTAACTGACTCCTGTTGAAAAGCTTCGGCAGACGGAGCAAAATCTGTATATTTATAGCCGAAAAGTTCGTCAGAAATCTCGCCTGTGAGAAGCACACGTATATCGGTCTGTTCGTGGATAGCCTTGCAAAGCAGGTACATACCCATACTTGCACGAATAGTGGTAATATCGTAAGTTCCAAGTAGCTGGATGACGTTATCAAGAGCATCGAGGACGTCGTCTTTAGTTATTATTACCTCAGTATGGTCGCTGCCGATGTAGTCGGCGACTTGTTTTGCGTATTTGAGGTCAATGGCATCGGTGTTCATACCAATTGCGAAGGTCTTTATCGGCTTATCGCTCTTTTTCTGAGCTATAGCACAAACCAGTGAAGAATCAAGACCGCCTGACAGCAGAAATCCGACCTTTGCATCAGCGTCAAGACGCTTTTCAACACCTGAGACAAGCTTATCGTGGATATTTTTGCAGACTGTATCTAAATCGTCGGTCAGTATCTTGTCAACAGCAGTTATGTCGCAGTAACAGTGGAATTCTCCGTTTTTGTAGTAATGTCCGGGAGGAAACGGCATAATTTTATTGCATATTTTTGTAAGGTTTTTTGGTTCGCTTGCAAAAGCCAAAGTTCCGTCCTCAGCCTTGCCGTAGTACAGCGGACGTATACCTATCGGGTCTCTTGCAGCGATGAATTCTCTTGCGGAGCTGTCATAAATAACGCAGGCGAATTCCGCATCAAGCATAGCAAACATATCCGTACCGTATTCCCTGTACATAGGCAGAAGTATCTCACAATCACTTTCGCTTCTGAAAGTATAACCCATTTTGATAAGCTGCTCACGCTGTTTGCGGAAGCCGTATATCTCACCGTTGCAGACCGCAAAGTCGCCGTCCAGCTCGAAAGGCTGCATTCCTTCAGGGGAGAGTCCCATTATTGAAAGTCTCTGGAATCCGAGAAGACCGTCAGGTACTTTGACGATTCTTTGGTCGTCAGGACCACGGGAGACAGTTGCTTTTAGTCCTTCCATAACTTTTCCTGTACCGCTGTTCAAGCCGCAGTATGCCATTATAGTACACATTTTTTATTCCTCCGAATTTTGAGCTTAAATAAAAAAAGGATGTTCATGAAAGGCAGTCAGCCTGTCATGAACATCCTTGTTCTTGTAGATTATCTTAGCACGTTAATGTGAAAATGTCAATAGTGAAAAGGAGTTTTTTTACTGTTTTGTTTATTGTTACAATTGATTTCGTCTAAACGCAAAATAAAAATGTACGATACATCAAAACAATAGAATTATTATTCAGCAGAACTTTCTTCCGGAGCATCTTCCTCAGTTGTAACATCTTCCTCCGGTGATTCCTCGCTTACTTTAAGTGAGCCGAGTATAGCCTTAGTTTCGGGACTGTCAAAGCTGAATCCGGCACATGAAACACGTAGGAATTTGCCGTTGGACTGACCATAAAGCTCGAAACCACCGCCGAAGTCATTTCCGTACTGGAAACCGTTCCATTCTATGCCGCCTAAAGTAGTTGCAGGCAGGTCCTTCTGTTCATTTGTGTAGGTCTTTTTATTGTATTCATACTGCTGCTTCTGGACCTCTTCTTTCTCGTTTTTGATGTCGAAAAAGTTAAAATCAGTCTTTCTTACAGAGCATTTATTTGGCTCATTTTCGTCAAGAAAGTCACCGCCTTTGAGTGTCCAGCCGTCCGGAACCAATACAGTGAATACTCCCCATGTCTGTTCAGAACCTGTTATTTCTTTGTTGATTTCAGTTTCCTCTTCTGTATACTCTTCAGTTTCTTCTGGTGTAGTTTCGATATCGTTCTCTGTTGAAACTGAGCTTGATGTTGAACTTTTGGATTTTGAAGAGCTGTCACTGTCTCCGCATGATGCGAGGGAGAGCGTCATAGAAGCAGTCATAAGTATAGCTGCTGTCTTTGATATGATCTGATTTTTCATTTTTATACCTCCTGATTGTCAATGGGTTCGGCTTTATTACAGCGGTAAACTGTAAACAAGTCAAACATATCCTTGAGGCAATACCGCACAAAGACCGCCTGACGTCTTTGTACTGAATCTGCTTGGATATTTTCCG